>Ga0247611_10000052_pt1 | contig 214636 bp, 192 predicted proteins | sample 177DNAGHGhighgp2_FD_192422 | JGI IMG/M metagenome (GOLD analysis project Ga0247611, IMG submission 192422) | Sheep rumen microbial communities from Palmerston North, Manawatu-Wanganui, New Zealand - 1770 DNA GHGhigh gp2 | ecosystem: Host-associated > Mammals > Digestive system > Stomach >... | reverse complement strand
ACACATAGGTCGTGCGTGTACCTGCCTCGACACCGGGAACCTCCTCCATGAAGCCCACTGATACGGCGCCGCTCACCTGGCCATAATCGTGTTCATCCCCCTGGTGGGAGTACCAGGTATTGATGGTGTATACCCGGTCGATATCCTTGTAAAAGCTGTCGTAACTCAGCTCAAAGAACACCTTGGCAATGAGCACGATGCCCACGGCCAGCCCGATGCCCAGGGAGAGGACCTTGATTAGAATATCTGAGTTCTTTTTCATTATAGTTCGTTCTTCACGTCGGAGACAATCTGCCCGTCGAAGAGGTCGATGGTGCGCTGTGCCCGAGCCGCATCCTTCTGGGAGTGGGTCACCATGACGATGGTGGTGCCTTCCTGGTTCAGTTCCTTCAAAAGGTCCATCACTTCCTTGCCGTTCTTGGAATCCAGGTTACCGGTGGGCTCATCCGCGAGGATAAGCTTCGGGCCGGCAACCACGGCACGGGCGATGGCGACGCGCTGCTGCTGACCGCCGGAGAGCTGCTGCGGGAAATGCTGGGCACGATGGCTGATGGCCATGCGCTTCATGATTTCCGTGACTTTCTGCTTGCGCTCGCTGGCGGTGATGTTCAGGTACCGCAGCGGAAGTTCGATGTTCTCATACACATTCAATTCGTCAATCAGGTTGAAACTTTGGAACACGAACCCAATGTTGCCCTTGCGGAACTTGGTGCGCTCTTTTTCCTTGAGGCCGCCGACTTCGGTGCCCAAAAGTTCATAACTGCCGCTGGTGGGATTGTCTAGCAGGCCCAGAATGTTCAAAAGGGTTGACTTGCCGCAGCCCGAAGGCCCCATGATGGCGACGAACTCGCCATCCTTGATCTCGAAGGATACACCATTGAGAGCAGTGGTCTCGATTTCTTCCGTCCGGAAGACTTTGCAAAGATTGGAAACTTTAATCATAATTATTTGAATTTTAATTGATTCTAAAACACTAAAACGTCAGAATCACCGTACGTATCATAACCGGAGGTAATCACCCTCTCGCCGGGCTCCAAGCCCTCGAGCACCTCATAGTACTGAGGATTCTGGCGGCCGATGCGGATCTCTCTTTTGACGGCCTTGGTGCCCTCTTTGTTAACGACGTATATCCACTTTCCGCCGGTTTTCTGATAGAAGGTTCCCCTCGGGATGATGACGGCCTCTTCCGGCTGTCCCAGCTGCAGGTTCAGGTAGTAGGTCTGGCCGCTGCGGATGTTATCCGGCTGCTCGCCGTCGAACTTGAAATCGGCCTTGAATTTGCCGTCACGCACCTCGGGATATACTTTCCGGATAACGGTGGAGTAGGTTTCTCCCTGGCGCTCAAAAGTGGCTTCCAAACCGGCAATGACGCGGTCGATATAGTGCTCATCAATCTGAGCCTCTACTTTATAGGTTCCCACGGAATTGATCTGTCCAATCTTGGTACCGGCGGCAATGCTCTGGCCCAGAACCACGTCCAGCAGGCCCAGTTCGCCGTCGATTGGGGCTTTCACGATGAGGTTGCTCTTGCGCCTGCGGATCATCGACATATTCAGCTGCATATTCTCCAGGCTCTCCTCCATGCGGTCAATCTGGGTGCCGCGGTAGAGGCTGTCCTGCTTGGACCGCTCGGCCATCAGATCGTATTTCTGCTTGGCCAACTTGTAGTCTTCCTCGGCCTTGAGGTAATCCTCCTTGGCGATGAGTTTGTCGTCGTAGAGGGCCCTCTGCTGCTCATAGGCGCGCCTTAGGCGGTCCACCTGCATGCCGTACTCCAGCACGTTCTGGCGCACGTCCAGCTTCTGCTGTTCCATCTGGATCTGCGTATTGCGGAGGATATTCTCCTTCTCGGCCAGTTCGGCCTCGGAGTTCAGTATCTGCAGGTCCAGATTGTCGTTATTCAGGATGAGAATCGCGTCGCCGGCCTTCACTGGGGAGCCTTCCTCAATGAGAATCTTCTCTACGATGCCGCCTTCCTGCGGGCTCAGCTGGATGGTCGTCATCGGCTGAACACGTCCGCTGATACGGATATAGTCGTTGAACTCCCCTTTCACGGCCGATGAAACCGTGAGGCTGTCCTTATCCACGCGCAAGGTCTTGTTGTTCGGCCTTGCAATCAGGTAAATCACAAACACAAGTAGCAGCGCTCCCAGCCACCAGGGCAGAGCCTTTTTGGTGAACGCCATGCGCCATCCGGTCTTCTTCTCGATAATCTTATCCATAGTTTTTTACTGATTTACATATTCAACACCATTGTAGTAGCGGACAACAGCTTGTTTGATGAGATACTTGAACAGGCTGTTCATCTCATCGGCCTGGGCCTTGAGGTAGTTGTTGTTCGCCGTCTGAAACTCCAGCGGAGAGATGAGGCCCTGCTCCAGCTTCTTGAGGTTCAGGGTGTAAGCCTCGGCCTGGACTTCGGACTTGCGCTGGGCCTGCTGATAGGCTGTGGCGGCACCGTCGCGGTCCTGGATGGCCCTGCGGACTTCGCTTTCCACGTCGCGGCGCTTCTGGTCCAATTCGGCAGTGGCCTTGTCCAAGGTGTGCTGCTTTCTGGAGATGGCGGAGTGTTTGCTCAGGCGGTTCCAAATAGGAATCGACAACGAAAGCTCCACATACTCACCACCATTATTCTTGAACTGATTCCAGAAAGGATTAGTAGCAGAGCCTTGATAGATATAGTAGCTGGTGCTCCAACCGGCATACAAGCCCACCGTTGGAAGCAGCTGCCACTTGGCAGTATTGAGTTCACGCTTGGCGTTGAGTTCCTGCCAACCGGCAATCTTAATGCCCGGATTGTGCTCCAGAGCAAAGTCCACCACAGACTCAGTAGCAACAGGATCAATCTGCCACACCGGCATCGACGTGTCGATGTTCAGCTCCTCATCCACCGGCCAGAACATCAGGTCGGAGAGCGTCATCTTCTGGTCCTGATACATATTGTAGGTATTCGTCAGGTCATACTGACGGTCTGCCAGATCGGCCTCCATCTGAATCACATCCGCGTGTCCCTTCTGCCCCAGCTCCTCCTGCCTCTTGGCCTTTGCCAGCGCCTGCTCGGCCACGGCCACCTGCTCCTCATACACGTCGCAGAGGCGCTTGTAGTACACCACGTTGTAGTACGCCTCCATAACAGCCAGGCATATATCAGCTTCCACCTGCTTCTCCTGGGAATCGGCAATGAGCATTCCGGTCTTGGAAATCTTGTTATTATTCACCGCCTTGAAGCCGTCGAAGAGGTCGTACCCTGCACTCACGCCGTAATTGTTGTGGAACGATGTGGTGTTGAAATACGTGTTGGTCTGCGGGTCAATGCTACGGCCGAAGTTGTAGTACGCGTAAGTCTGCGCACTGATTTGAGGGGTGAACAGCGCCAGGGCAGCATCCCGCCGGGCAATCTGCGCATCGCCGATGGCGGCCTGCTGGATCCGGATCTTGGTGGAGTTGGAAATGGCATACTCCATACAGTCCCGGAGCGTCATCACCCTCGGTCCGTCGGCCACACCATCCTGCGGCATAACGGGGTCCCCGGAAATCTCCGATTTTTGGGGTGTAACATCCTGGGCTCCCGCCATTCCGGCCGAAAGCCCCATCGCCGCCACAAAAACGAATATGTAAAGTTTAATCTTCATCATACAATGATTTATCACCGTGCTAAATTCTAACACTAGCCGTGCCAAACTAATTAACTCATTGATTTGCAATATTTTTCATTTTTACTGTCTGGCTGGAAAGTTGTAAAGCTTTACACTTGGCTTTACACTTTTCCTTTACAATCTGTGAAAATAATGCTATGTCACTGCAAAATCGGTCGAAAATTTGACTAAATTTGCAGTGGCTTAATAGGGCTTGTTTATGATTATCGAGAGAACACATTACCTTCAGAAGATTATCTCCCATAAGTGGAATCGGAAAGTGAAAATCATCACCGGCATCCGCCGATGCGGTAAGTCGTTCTTGCTGTTCGACTTATACAAACATTACCTGTTGGACTCCGGCATTCCGGAAGACCATATCATTGAAGTGGCCCTTGACAGAAAGGAACATGCCGCCTACAGGAATCCGATTGTCCTGGGAGAATATGTGCTCTCCCGCGCATCCAATCCCAGCGAGCAGTACTATGTCTTCATCGACGAAATCCAGATGTCCTACAAAGTCAAGAACTCGGACGTCGATGAAAGCAGCGTACCGGAGGAAGACAGGGACCTGCTGTACACAACCTTCTACGATACGCTGAACGATCTCCTCGCCAAAAAGTACCTGGATGTCTATGTTACCGGGAGCAATTCCAAGATGCTGTCCACGGATATCGTCACCAATTTCCGTGACAGGGGTAGCGAAATTCGCGTATTTCCGCTCTCATTTTCGGAGTTCTATTCATTTGCAGGAGGAGAGAAGGCAGACGCATTCGAGGAGTACCTTACCTACGGAGGTATGCCGCTGGCAGTACTGGAGCCTGATGAGACCGAAAAGCGCACTTACCTGAACGCCCTTCACAAACGCGTGTATCTAAAGGATATTGTCGAGCGATACAAGTTAAAAGATGATACCATTCTGGATGCTTTGGTGGATTCCCTGTACTCGGCTGTCGGCTCCCTTACCAATACCCATAAACAAGCGGGTACGGCTGGTTCGCGCCTTGGTATTTCCACCTCTGACCACACCATCAAAAACTATCTGGACTATCTGGAAGATGCCTACCTGTTCAAGCAGGCAAAGCGGTATGATGTCAAGGGACGCAAGTATTACGGTACTCCGCTCAAATACTACGCAACTGATGTGGGCCTCCGTAATGCCAAACTCAATTTCCGGCAGCAGGAGCGCTCACACCTGATGGAGAACATCATCTTCAACGAACTCATTACCAGGGGGTATGCGGTCGATGTCGGCGTTGTTGAAGTGGTTACCAAAGGAGAAGATGGCAAGACAACTCAAGTGCAACATGAGATTGATTTCGTCGTCAATACCGGCTCTCAGAAAATCTATATCCAGTCCGCTCTGAATGTGGATACCGACGAAAAGAAAGATCAGGAAACTTGCTCACTCAAGAACTCCGGGGATTTCTTCCGCAAGATTGTCGTCCTGGACGGGAATCAGAAGCTTTGGACGGACGAAGACGGAATCAGTTACGTCGGCGTCATTCCTTTCCTGCTCGACAAGACCCTGCTGTAACCACTGCGTCTGGCTACCGGAACCTGAGCTCAAACACTGTCTGGTTCACATCGCTGCGTAGCAGTTCAATGGTGCCGTTGTGGTTCCGCATAATCTGACGGGAGATGCTGAGGCCGATGCCGGAGCCTTCCTTCTTAGTTGTGTAGAACGGAATGAAGATCTGCTCCTGGGCGGGAACCGGAATCGGTTCGCCGTCATTGGCCACCTGAATAATCACATCGTCATCCTTGCCCATTTTAGCTGTGATGTCTATATGCTTCGCGCCCGCTTGCAGCGCATTCTTAATCAGGTTGATAAGAATCTGCGAGATTTGCCCCTCATCGGCGTAAATCATCAAATCATCCTCCTCTGGCCGATACTTGCAGGATGCGCTGCAGCTGGCGGCAAACTCACTGTTCAGGCCGATGACGCTATCCATCAACTCCTGCAGATCCAACGCCTTGCGAATAGGCTTCGCCACACCGGAGAGTTGCCGGTAGGTCTGAACGAAGCCGATCAAATTCTTCGAAGAATCCGAAATCGTCTCCAGTCCCGCCTTGATATCAAGTTCACTGTGGCCATTCTCGTCATAGGACTTGGCCATCGCATCAGAAAGAGAGGCAATCGGCGACACCGTATTCATAATCTCGTGCGTGAGCACGCGTATAAGCTTGGTCCAGGAATCCTGCTCATGGGCCTGCCGCTGCTTCTCGAAGATGGTGCGGATGCGGTTCAGCGTGCGGTTGAATTTGTTTTTCTCCTGGAAGCGGAAGTTCAGTTCGCCGTCTTCCAGCGCATCCATCATATAGGCCACCTTCTTGATGTCCTTATGCCTGGTACGGAGCGTAGCAATCACCGCCGCAACTACAGCGACGATAGCACAAGTCCCGACGATATGCCAGACGGTGAAGGTCATAACCCGTACTTTTTCAGTTTTGCATATAGCGTCGGCCGACTCACTCCCAGCATCTTGGCAGCGGCAGAGATATTGCCCTCGGTGCGGTCCATCGCCTCGCGGACCAGCCTTTCCTCCTCGGCCTCATTGACAGCCTTGATGGTGGTCCCGATCGGTTTGGCTGCTTGTTCAAGTTGAATATCCTTTGCCGTTAACTCGTTGCCATCAGAAAGAATGACCGCCTTCTCGATGCAGTTCTGCAGTTCACGGATATTCCCGCTCCAGCGGCCCTCCGTCAGCATCGCCGCAGCCTCCGGAGCAATCCCCGTCAAAGGCCGATGGTATTTCTCGGCAAACCTTTCCAAGAACATCTGCGCCAGCGCAGCGATATCCTCCTTTCGCTCCCTGAGCGGCGGCAGATTGATATGAACAGTGTTGATCCGGTAGTACAAATCCTCCCGGAACCGTCCCTCACGGACCAACTGCTCCAAATCCATATTCGTGGCGCATATCAGGCGAATGTTGATGGGTTTAGCCTCATTGCCGCCAACCCGAACGATGCTCCGGCTTTGAATAGCACGTAGCAGTTTTGCCTGCAGGTGCAAGGGAAGATTGCCGATTTCATCCAGGAACAACGTGCCGCCATCGGCCTGCTCGAATTTGCCGACGTGATCCGTGTGTGCATCCGTAAATGCTCCCTTCACATGGCCGAACAACTCACTTTCAAAAAGGGTTTCCGTAATGGCACCCGCATCAACGGCCACCATCGGTTTCCCACTCCGGAGGCTATGTGTGTGAATCTCCCGGGCCAGTACGTCCTTTCCGGTACCGTTTTCACCGGTAATCAGCACGGTGGCATCTGTAGGTGCAATCTTATCCAGCGTTTTACGGATGGCTTCCATCGGCCTGGAAGAGCCCCAGAACATCGGGCTTTCTGCCGTCATGGCCTGCTCCGACCGGGCATCACGCTTCATCGCCTTCCTGGCTTTATCCCGGGCTGCAGTGAGCGTTGCCACGAGTTTGTCGTTGTCCCACGGCTTCACAATAAAGTCGAAGGCTCCGCGCTTCATTCCTTCCACCGCCAGGGCAATATCGGCATAAGCCGTAAACAGGACCACTTCCACCTCCGGCACCATCTTCTTGATTTCCCCGGCCCAATACAGGCCTTCGTTACCGGTATTGATAGAAGTGTTGAAGTTCATATCCAGCAAAACCACGTCGGGGCGGAACTGCTCCAGCGAGCTCACCAGGGTGGCCGGCGACGGAATCGTCTTCACCTCCGCAAAATGCATCGGCAACAAAATCTCCAACGCCCGGCGAATGCCGGCGTTATCATCCACTACGAGTATTCTCCCTTTCTTTAAAGCCATAATCAAATACGAATGTAAGCATTTTCTGTCGCACGCGCAAATACAACCCCCATGCCTAATTCTGCAAGAAGCTTATTATTAAATGATTATAAAATTCGTCGTTTGTTGTTTGTGTAAAGTTTGTTTCCAATGTTGTAAAGAAACTTTACATTTGTTTAATAAAATAAAAAACGCATCTGAGATGCTTCAGATGCGTTTTTGAAGTGACTCCTACAGGACTCAAACCTGTAACCTTCTGATCCGTAGTCAGATGCTCTATTCAATTGAGCTAAGGAGCCGTTTGGCCTTTCGGCCTTATTCTTCCGCCTTCTTGGTGGCGATGCCCTTTTCCTTGATGCGGGCCTTCTTACCTGCGAGATTGCGGAGGTAGAAGATGCGGGCGCGGCGGACCTTACCAACCTTGTTGACGGTTATGCTGTCGATGGCGGGAGACTGGAAGGGGAAAATCCTTTCTACTCCGATGCCACTGGAGACTTTACGTACGGTGAACGTGCGGGTAAGAGGAGTGGCACCGCTGATCTGGATGACCACGCCACGGAAGTCCTGAAGACGGAACTTGTCACCTTCCTTGATCTTGCAAGTAACGGTGATGGTGTCGCCGGCCTTGAACTGGGGATACTTCGCAACGTTCTCGTTTACGAAAGACTCTTCTGCAATTTTAAGTAAATCCATTTTTCTAATTCTTTATCTTTCTCCTCGCAGCGTCATTCAACCGTTGAAAGAGAGGCTGCCTTCTTTTGGGGCTGCAAAGTTATAAATTATTTTTTACTCTGCAAGGCCGTCGGCAAGAAAAATTAAAAATACCTGCTTTCTTTTTCAAAGAGTTCTTTGTCTTCCCTGGTGGGGTCCGGCTTCACGGCGCCTGAAGCGGCCAGTTTTTCAACAGCCTCTTTTTCGCTTCCGCGCAGCTTGCGGGGTATCCAGACCAGGATTTTCACGTACAGGTCTCCCCTGCCATAGCCGTTCACGGCTGGCAGTCCCTGACCGCGCATGCGGACAACGGTGCCGGACTGGGTCCCGGGGTCCACCCTGAGTTTCTGCGCTCCCCCGAGCGCCGGAATATCTATAGTGGTGCCGAGCATTGCGTCGGTAACCGAGATTACGCGGGTATAGAACAGGTTTGCTCCGTCGCGTTGGAGCTGGGGATGCTGCTGTATGCTAACCACTACCAGGAGATCTCCGCTCACGCCGCCGCGCGGAGCGCTGTTTCCCTCGCCCCGGACGGTAATCTGCATGCCGTCTTCCACACCTGCGGGTATCTTGACCTGAACGGTTTCACGCCTGCGCTCTACCCCCGAACCGCCGCAGCGACGGCAGGGATTCGACACGATTCTGCCTTCTCCGCCGCACTGAGGGCAGGTTTCGTAGGTGACGGTGCGTCCGAAGAGCGAATTCACCATGCGCTGCACCTGGCCGCTTCCGTGGCAGGTGGGGCAGCTCTTTATGTCGGATTCGTTCTTGGCTCCCTTTCCTCCGCATTCGGAGCAGGGACGGTTGCGTTCGATACTCACTTCCTTCACACAGCCAGTAGCCACCTCTTCAAGAGTAAGGTTCACGCGCGTGCGTATGTCGCGACCGCGCACCGTGCGGGGCCCCTGGGAACGGCCACCTCCGAAGAAGGAGTCGAATCCGAATCCGCCGCTTCCGAAACTGAAGTTGCCGCCGAAGAGATTGTTGAGTATATCGTTCAGGTTGCCGAAGCCCTGGCTCCAGTCCGGACCGGCGCCGGGATCCACTCCGGCGAAGCCGAACTGGTCGTACTTGGCCTTCTTCTGCGGGTCGCTGAGCACGGAATACGCCTCAGAAGCCTCCTTGAAGTTCTCCTCGGCCGTTTTCTTTTCCGCATCAGTACCGGAAACCCAACGGTCGGGATGCCACTTGAGGGCGGCCTTGCGGTACGCCTGCTTGATTTCGTCTTCAGATGCACCCTTCTGGATGCCCAGGACCTCGTAGTAATCTCTCTTGTCTGCCATGGCTTATGCTCCTACTACCACTTTGGCATAACGAATCACCTTTCCGGAAAGGAGGTAACCGGTTTGGACCACCTCCAGAACCGTTCCCTTCTGTTCGGGGGCGGGCGAAGGAATCTGGGCCACTGCCTCGTGGAAATCGATGTCGAAGGGCTTGCCCTTTGCGTCGATAACCTCCAGACCCTTGGTCTTGAGATATGCCATTAACTTATTGTATATGAGAGCCGTGCCTTCCTGGGCCGCCTTGTCGGACGAGCCTTCGAGCACTTGAAGTGCACGTTCGCAGTCGTCCAGCACGGGAAGCAGGCCCTTTATGGTGTCGGCCGATGCCGTGGCAACGAGCGAGAGCCTTTCCTCGGCGCTGCGGCGCCTGAAGGTCTCGAACTCCGCCATGAGACGGAGATAGTCGTCGTGCTCGGCGGCCAGTTTTGCCGTCAATTCCTTGACTTTAGACGCAGTTTTGGACCCCTCGGAAGGGGCCTTTGCCTTTTTTGTATCGTTTTCTGCCATTTTAAGCTGATAATCTTGACTGTTCAGGGAATAATCAAATCCTCTGCCAGCGCGCATTCCCTGACAAAAAGTCAGAGCAGCGACTCTGCGTTTGCTATCGCTTCGGGAGTGATGACCGAGCCGCTGAGAAGACGGGCGATTTCCATAACCCTTTCACGGCCCTCCACACGGCGTATACCGGTGGTGTCGCCCTTCTTTTCCACCACGAAGTGGGCGTTCCCCTTTGCCGCCACCTGCGGCAGATGCGTAATTGCCAGCACCTGCATGTCGGCGCCCATCGAGCATATCATGCTGCCCATTGCGTCGGCGGCGCTACCCGAGACTCCGGTGTCGATCTCATCGAAAATCATCGTGGGCATGCCGGCGAAACGGGCCATCTCGGCCTTGAGGCTCAGCATGATACGGGACATTTCGCCTCCGGATGCGCAGCGTGCCACGTCCTGGAGGTTCTTGCCGCTGGCGGAGAAGCAGAAGAGCACGGAATCGCGGCCGACTGGACCGTCTTCCACCGGGAGCACCTCAGCGGTGAAGGCAGCACGGTCAAGTTCGAGGCTGCGAAGCCTTCCGAGGATAGCCTCGGCGAAGCCTGGAGCGGCCTTGCTGCGGGCGGCGGTAAGAGATGCTGCGAGCGCATCGTATTCCTTCGTGGCTGCTGCCATCTCCTTATCGATGGCGGCCAGTTCGTCTTCGAGGGCGGTGGAATCGAAAAGCCTGCGGGAATAGTCTTCCCGAAGGGCGATGAGTTCGTCCACGCTGCGGCAGCCGAAGCGGCGGAAAAGCTCATAGAGCAGCCCCATCCGTTCTTCGACAGCCTCAAGGCGCCCTCCCGACACGTCCACCTTTTCAGCGGCGGCCTCGACGGTTTCGCGAATGTCCTCGAGTTCTATACGGGACGACCGCACCCTTTCTGCAAGATCGGCGGCTTCCGGCATCCACGCCGATAGCTTTTCAAGCAGGCGGCCTGCCTCGCGCAAGGCTCCGTCCACACCGGGCTCACCGTCGAAGGCCCCGAGGGTGCCTTCCAGGGCGCTGCGGATTTCCTCAGCGTGCGAGAGCTGGCTGTGCTCGGCGTCCAGCGCCTCCATTTCTCCGGGTACCAGTTTCGCCGAATCCAGGGCGTCAAAACGGGCCTGGTTGTAGTCGCGGTCTTCGCGAAGACGCTCCAGCCGTTCAGATACTTCACGACGACGGTTTTTAAGCCCCTGGAGCCTTCTCCATGCGGCCTCACACTTAGAGCGGAGTTCCGTATTGCCCGCAAAATAGTCGAGCACAGACAGCTGCCAGCGGCGGTCGGAGAGCAGCAGGTTATTATGCTGCGAGTGGATATCCACAAGGGCGGCTGCGCATTCGGAGAGCACTCCCACGGTAACGGGGGAATCGTTCACGAAGCAGCGGGAGCGGCCGGTGGAATAAAGGACTCTGCGGATCAGCAGGCTGCCGTCGGAGTTCCATTCCACGCCGGCGTCTTCCAGCATCTCGCGAAGCGAATCGTCGGGGGTGGCGAACTCCCCTTCCACCACGCAGGTATCCTTGCCCGCAGAGATGAGGGATGCGTCTCCCTTTCCCCCGCCGAGCAGGCCCAGTGCGCCGAGCAGGATGCTCTTGCCCGCACCTGTCTGGCCGGTAATTATGCACAGACTCCCCGGAAACTCTACGTCCAGGGAGTCTATAAGCACGTAATTCTCTATGTGGAGGGAACGCAGCACTACTTTACGATGTCGTCGCTGCTTGCAACCTTGAAGTAGAGTTCGCCGGCCTGGAACTCCGAAATAGCCTGGAGGTCCGGCTTGGGCTGACGCTCATAGTATTTGCTGATCTCGATCTGCTCCTTGTTCTCGAAAACCTCGTCCTTGGTGTCGCGCTCGCCGCGGAAGTCCTCAAGCTTCTTGCTGAGTTCCTTCTTTTCGGCCAGGGCTATCTGGTTTGCCCTCTTGGAGAGGATGACGACGGTTTCGTAGATGTTTCCAGTGGGTTCCGCGAGGCTCTTGATGTCGCGGGTGATGGTGTTGGTAGGTACTTTCTTAATATCCATAGTATATATTCTACACCAGGTGGGTGTCGAAAAGTTTCATTATTTTTTTCTCACTTTTTCGTGAAGGCGGTCGAGCTCCGCGCGATACTTGCTTTCAGGGTACTCTCCGATGAAGTTCAGATAGTCGTCTTCGAACACCAGGAACCTTTCCCTCTGCTTTGCAGGCACCGAAAGGTCCGCATATTTATAGGAAGACATTGCCGTATAATAAAGGATGTCTTCGCGGAACTGGTTGTCGGCGTCGTCCTTGAGCACGTTGCGAAGAGCTACGCGGGCTGCCTTGTAGTCTTCCATGGTGTAGTATATCTTGGCGTTCTCGAAAGCCTTTTTGTCCAGCCTCCACTCGAGATCCTCCAGCATACGGGCGCAGGCCGCGGCATGAACCGAACCGGGATGGGCGCTGCGATATTCATAAAGCGCTGTGATTGCCGTATAAGTGGGCATCTGGTCCAGCTCCCAGCGGTACGTGGCCTTGTAAAGGCAGTCTACTCGCAGAAACTCTGCACTCTCGGAGAAGGGACTGCGCGGGAACTTGTCCAGGAAGTTCTTGAAATTGGTTTCCGCTGTGATATAGTCGGTATTGCGGTAGTTGCTGAGACCCCAGTAATAGAGCACGGTGTCTTCACGGGCGGTGCCATTGGTGAGCACCGACATGTTCTCGAAAAGATCCGCAGCCTTGGCGTACTTGCCGGCATTGAAGCATTCGAAGGCCAGGTTGTACTTGGCATCCACGTCGTTGCCTTCCCTTACGAGCTCGTACTGCGATTTGCAGCCGGCCAGGGCAAGGATTGCCAGGAGGGGTATGATTATTCTGGAAGATTTCATTGCTTGAGGAATTTTTCTGCGTCCAATGCGGCCCTGCAGCCCGATGCGGCTGCGTTCACGGCCTGCCTGTAGCGCGGGTCCTGAACATCGCCTGCGGCGAAGACGCCTTCCACATTGGTGGCGGAGCTACGGCCGTCGGTGATGATGTAGCCTTCGGAGTCGGTGGTGACCCACTGCCGGAAGAGGTCGGAATTGGGATGGTGGCCTATTGCCAGGAAGAAGCCGTCCAGCGCCAGGTCGAACTCGCTGCCGTCGGCACGGACGAGGCGCACACCGGTAACGCCGTTTTCGTCGCCAAGAACCTCTTTGGTGTTGCATTTCCAGAGGACCTCGATCTTCGGATTCTCGAGCACCCGCTTTGCGGACGCTTCGGAAGCGCGGAAGACGTCGCGGCGCACTATCATGTACACCTTGCTGCAAAGGCCGGCGAGATAGGAGGCCTCCTCGCAGGCGGTATCGCCTCCGCCGACCACTGCGGTGACCTTTTTACGGTAGAAGAAGCCGTCGCAGGTGGCGCAGGCGCTGACTCCCCTGCCCCTGAACTCCTTTTCGGAGGGAAGGCCAAGGTATTTGGCGGTTGCGCCGGTGGCGATGATGAGGGCCTGGGCCGAGAACTCGGCGCCGCCGTCCGTACGGATACGGAAGGGCCTTGAGGAGAGGTCTGCCTCAACCGCGATGCCGCTGCGGATATCCGCTCCGAGGCCTTTAGCCTGGTCGCGCATGGCGGTCATGAGCGTGAATGCGTCCACTCCGCCGGGGAAACCCGGATAGTTTTCCACCATGGTGGTTGTGGTGAGCTGGCCGCCCGGCTGGGGACCTTCGAGAAGGACGGGGTTCAGGCCGGCCCGGCACGCATAAATTGCAGCCGTGTAACCTGCGGGACCGCCGCCCAGAATGAGCAATTTCACTTCTTCCATAGAGTTGCAAAGATAAGTATTTTTGCCGATATTTGCAGAGCATGAAACGGGCAAAGACCATACCAGACGAAGAGCGCTTCCGCGGAATGCTCCGCAGCCGCGGCATGAGGGCCACCGAAACCCGAATGGCGGTGCATCGTGCCATGATGGCATTGGAGCACGCCTGCGCCGAACAGGTGGTGGAATGGCTCAAGGCCGACCGCGACGTAGCCGCGTCGGTGTCGTCCGTCTACAACGTGCTCCAGCAAATGGCGGTAGCCGGCATCTACGCATACCGCATGAGCGCCGACAGCAAGCGCTATTTCGACGTGTGCAACCACTCCCACGCCCATCTGTACGACCGCAAGAACGGCGTCTACCGCAACCTGCCCGACGGCCCCATCCGCGAAGCCATCAACGCCTCCATAAAGCGCCACCGAATCCACGGCTACACCGTGGAAGACGTGGACCTTCTGGTCGTCTGCCACAAAAAGGGCTCATCCCGCTAGAAACTAATAACATCCGATAGTCATGAAAGTCATCAATCTCGGCGAAAGCAATTCCGTTCTCAATTCCTTCGTAGCCCAGATGCGCGACAGGAAAATCCAGAAAAACAGCCTCCTGTTCCGCACGAACCTGCACCGCGTGGGAGAAATCTTCGCCTACGAGATTTCCAAGACCCTGCATTACGCCCCCAAGGATGTTGTCACTCCCCTCGCCACTGCGCACATGCAGCTTTGCGACAGCAAGGTAGTGGTAGCAACCATACTGCGTGCCGGCCTTCCTCTGCACGACGGCATCCTGTCTTTCTTCGACGGTGCCGAGAATGCATTTCTTGCCGCCAAGCGCATCTACGACCGCAGCGACAAGTTCCAGATCAACACGGAATACTGCACCACCCCGAACCTTAAGGGCAAGGTGCTCATCCTGGCCGACACCATGATGGCCACGGGTTCGTCCTTCATGCTGGCGTATGAACGTCTGGTGGAAGAGGGCGGCAAGCCGGAGCAGACCCATATAGTCTGCCCCATCGCATGCGAAGAGGCCGTGGATTATCTGAAGAAGCGCATGCCCCGCAGCGTCACCCTGTGGACGGCCGCGATAGACCAGGAACTCACCGGCCACGCCCTTGTAGTGCCCGGCCTCGGTGATGCAGGCGACCTCGCCTACGGTTCCAAATTATAATTGCTTGCGCCAGCGCGCGAGGGGAATCCCCAGCTGGCCGCGATACTTCGCGATGGTGCGACGGGCCACCTTGTAGCCCCGTTTGCCCATTTCCTCCACAAGCTGCTCATCCGTGAGCGGCTTTTTCTTGTCTTCCGCATCCACGCACTCCTGGAGGGCTTTCTTAAGCTCGCGGGTGGACACCTCGTCGCCCTCCTTGTTCTCCATGCCCTCGGAGAAGAAATACTTGAGCGGGAAGATGCCGAAATGGGTCTCGATGTATTTGCTGTTCACAACGCGGCTGATAGTGCTGATGTCGAAGCCTGTCTTTTCCGCTATGTCCTTGAGAACCATGGGCTTGAGATTGGCTTCATCGCCGTCGAGGAAGTAGTCATGCTGGAAGTCCAGTATCGCCTGCATGGTTTTCTGAAGGGTGTTCTGCCTCTGGCGCAGGGCTTCCACGAACCACTTTGCGGAATCCAACTTCTGGCGCACGAAGGTGGCGGCTTCCTTTTCGGCGCGGCTGGTGGAGTTCTTTCCGGACGACAGCATCTCCGCGTACTGGGGATTCACCCTCACTTCCGGGATACGGAAACGCGGCATGGTGAAGGACAGGTCGCCGTCTTCCTCGGTGAGCATGAAATCGGGCACAATCTGCTGGGCCTGGTCGGAGTAGGAATCGTCGATCTGTCCGCCGGGAGCGGGGTTCAGACGGGTGATGCGGGCAATCGCGGCCTTGAGGCCGTCTTCGTCGAGCCCGAGACGCGACATGATTTTCTGGAAATGACGGTTCGAGAACTCCGCGAACTGTTCTTCCAGGATGCGCTCCGCCGCTTCCACGTCCGGAGTCTGTTCTTCGGCCCAGAGCTGCAGCAGCAGGCATTCGCGGAGGTCCCTGGCGCCCACGCCTGCCGGCTCGAATTCCTGGATTACCGCCAGCACGTCCTCAACCTCGTCTTCAGTTACCTCCATTCCCGCGCGGAAGGCCATGTCGTCCACCAGGGATTCGATGTCGCGACGGAGGTAGCCGTCGGTGTCGAGACTGCCGATGATGAACTCCCCTATCTGCTTCTGCCGATCGCTCAGGTTGCGGTAGCCGAGCTGCTCCCGGAGGCTCTGGGTGAAGCTTTCCTTTACGGAGAAGGTGTTGTATTCGGGACGTGGGTCCTTGCCCCAGTTGTTCACTTTGAAACGGTAGGCCGGGATGTCGCCGTCGCTGTCTTTCATGGCGTCGATGGAGACATCGCGGGGGTTTTCTTCGTCTTCGTTCTTGGAAGAATCCGGATCGGGGTCGTCATCCAACACAGGATTGTCTTCAAGCTCAGCACGTATCTTCTGCTCCAGTTCCTGAACCGGAAGCTCGATGAGCTTTATGGTTTGAATCTGAAGCGGGGAAAGACGTTGCGTCTGCTTGAGTTCCAGCCCCTGTTTCTGCATGTCAGCGTATTGGTTTGAGTATCTTCAGGGTATCTACCTTATATGCGGAGGTCTTGCCCAGCGACGGGTAGCGGAAACGCTCGCGCACGATGAAAGCCGTGGGGAAATCTTTCTTTATATCCTTTAGCGCCGCCAGGGCTTCGGACTTGTTGCGGTAGTCGCCCACAGTGACCTTGAAATAAGGACTTGTGAAACTACGGTACGCCGACACACCGGGATTCTTGACCTTGAAGCGGTATAGTGCGGCTTCGCTTGCACCGCGGGCGGTCTGGCTGTTGTCGAAAAAGATCCTTATTCGATAGCCTGCTACTGTCTGGTGCGAGGCGCTGCGGGAACGCATCTCCACGGCATTTCGGACAGCGCTGGCCTGGTTCACCGTGACACCGTCGGGCATTACCGAAAAGATATTCCGGCCAGCCAGGGTGGAGTCCACGTCGGAGAGACGGGTGAACACCAGGGAGTCCACGTACTGATAGCCCTCCGGGGCCGTTTGGGCTCTGATGATCACGGCCGCGAAAAGCAGCACTATTATGCTTGCGAATCTTTTCATTTCGATGCCTTTTCCATTAATGATGCAAGAGACATGCCTGAAAAATTCAGGTTCTTTCCGACTCCTCCGACCACGGCCCTTGCGGACACGTCAACGGTATATTCTTCCGGCTTGAATTTCCGAGCCAGGATAGCCAGCTGCATCAGGGTTACGCTCGAGTCTATCTGGGCCGATACCGGCAGCTTATACACCTTCTCGGTGCGGCCTGCCACAGCCACGTTCTCTCCTGTAAGATGGAGAATTGCCGTGCTGTCCCGATACACATCGGCCTTGAGGTTCATGAGGTTGAAGGCCGGAGCCGGGTTCTTTACGCCCAGAGCCACCACCGCGTCGTATTTCTTCAGTCCCTTGGGAGTGACTGACTCTATTGCAGCGGAGGTAATCTCTATCTGCTTGAACTTGTTCACGCAGCTGCTCATGGGCAGCAGCGCCAACGCAAGCACGATTATTTTGATGGCCTTTTTCATGTTGTCTAATCTGCAAATATACTAATAATTCCTATATTTGCGGGCGTTTATGAAGAAGGTATACATAGAGACTTACGGCTGCCAGATGAACGTGGCCGACACCGAAGTGGTGTTTTCCATCCTCACCCGCGAGGGTTACGATCGCACGGAAGACATCGCCGAGGCGGACGTGATTATGGCGAACACCTGCTCCATACGCGACAACGCCGAGCAGCGTATTTGGGGCCGTATCGACTATTTCCGCGGTTTCCGCAAAAAGCGCCCCGGCCTCATCGTGGGCATACTCGGCTGCATGGCGGAAAGGTTGAAAGACGCCCTTCTGGATAGCGGCAAGGTAGACCTCGTGGCCGGCCCTGACGCCTACAGGAACCTTCCGGCGCTGCTTGCAGCGGTTTCGGAGGGCCATCCCCAGATAGACGTGGAGCTCTCCCGGGAAGAGACCTACGGCGATATCAAGCCTCTCCGGCTGGACAAGGGCGGGGTCTCTGCCTTCATAAGCATAATGCGCGGATGCAACAACGTGTGCTCCTATTGCGTGGTGCCCTACACCCGCGGAGCCGAGCGTAGCCGCGACTGGAAGAGCATAGTGCGCGAGGCCTGCGACTGCTTCGCCGCCGGCTATCGCGAGGTAACCCTTCTCGGGCAGAACGTGGATTCGTATCTGTATGAAGACGTAGACTTCGCCGACCTTCTCGCCAAGGTGGCGGAGGTGTCTCCCCTGCTTCGCGTGCGCTTCTCCACTTCGCATCCCAAGGATATCTCGGACAAACTCATAGAAACCATGGCCCGATATCCCAACGTGTGCCACCAGATTCATCTGCCCGTGCAGAGCGGCAACGACCGCATCCTGGAAAAGATGCGCCGTCGCTACACCCGCGAGTGGTATCTGGACCGCGTTCGCAAGATCCGTGAGGTGATGCCCGACTGCGGCATCAGCACCGACGCGATCGTGGGTTTCTGCTCGGAAACGGAGGAGGAGTTCCGTGACACTTTGAGCATCTTCGAAGAGGTGGGTTACGACAGTGCCTTCATGTTCAATTATTCCGAGCGTCCGGGCACCCTGGCATCGCGCAGCTATCCCGACGACGTGCCCGCAGCCGAGAAAACCCGCCGTCTGGAAGAGCTCATCGCCCTTCAGAACCGCCTCTCACTGGAAAGCAACCGTCGCGACGTGGGCCGAGAGTTTGAAGTGTTGGTGGAAGGGCCTTCAAAGAAAGATTCCGCCCAGCTCTGCGGACGTACCGGCAGCGGCAAGATGTGTGTCTGGACAGACGCGCAGCACCGCGCAGGCGAATACGTTCGCGTGCGCGTCCAGGACTGCACCCAGGCTACTCTTCTCTGTGAACTTATTTAAGGATCCTGCCTGTTAGCACACCGTCGTATTCCATCGGAATGACGACTTCTCCGGCAGCGTTGATGAATCCGTATTTACCGTCTTTCCCAACGCAGGCAAAACCGTTTGAGAAGTTTGCGGCATAGTCGTAGTCCAGAGGCACTACGATTTCGCCGTTCTTGGCTATGAATCCGTACTTCCCGTCTTTCGCCACGCAAGCCATGCCTTCTGCGAAGGAGCTCACTGCATCGAACTCAGGCTGCAGGACAACCTGGCCTTCCTTATCGAGGAATGCCCATTTGTCGCCTGCCTTCACAAGCGCAAGGCTGTCGGAATAATCGGCGGCAAAGTCGTATGTGAGAGGCACAACAAGCTTGCCTTCCATACTGATAAAGCCGAACTTACCGTTGTCTTCGATGCGTTTCATGCCGAAGATGAAACCTGCATCGGCGGCGGGTTCCACTTCCTCGGAGAATGCATCGGCGCTGTCGTGCTGCAATGGAATGAAAAGCCTGCCGGATTCACTTATCGCACCCCATTTGCCATCCTTCATGACACAGGCAAGGGGACGACTCAGGCCCAGCACGACTGCATTGCTGAGCGATATCGGGGCAGCGCATTCCTTTGCCACGCCCACAATACCATCCTGCTCTTCTTCAGCCCAAACCACCTGTTTGGTCTTCCCTTCGGCATCCGTGAGATTGAAGACATGAAGACCGTTCGGCTCGTCCGGACAGGCCGCGAGCACGTATGGCTGGTCATTAAATGAGCCCTTTGCTTCCTTTATACCGCCGTTCTCCCAGATTGATTCCATGGTGAGACGGTCGACATCCGAACGCATGAGTGCGAGAGGGCCGTTGAACGCGTCGTTTTTCAGAGTTCCGGAAAGGGAAAGATAGTCCATCGACAGAGCTATGCTTCCTGCATCCCTCTTGCCTCCTTTGATTTCAAATTCGTACGAGAGGCCATCTGCACTATATTTTTCGTTACCGTTCTGAAGGCTGGAATAATTATCGGCAGCGAGCACTGTAGTACCGTCTTGCCACTCCCCTTCCAGATAATTGGCATCGTTCCAGAAAACTCTTCCGTTTAGGATAACAGGGCCGGAGTCGGCATTGCCCGTCATAGGACGGACTAAACCGGTAAACGACTTGCCGGCAATGGCATAATCCGTTTCGAAACGATCGTTGTCCAGCCAACGGCCGGCAATCTCCAAGTTTGCAGTATCCCTGAGATAGGTGATGCTGCCGTCGCCGGAAAGGTAGCTGTCGTTCCAGAATCCTTTTATAACAAGACCTTTGGAAGGAGTGCTGTAGACGCCTTCTCCCGATCTGCGGCCTTCTACCCAGCCACCTTCGTAGTAATCGCCACCCACATAAGAGAGTTTTCCCAGCCCTTCCTGCTTACCGGCACTCCAGGCTCCGTCATACACCTCACCAGTAGCATACTTGAGTATACCATGACCTTCATACTTGCCTTCCTTCCAGTCGCCTTCATATTCGGCACCGGAAGCAAAATGCATTATGCCTTTTCCCTCATACAGCCCGTCTTTCCATTCCCCGTCGTAATAATTGCCGTTAGTGTAGTTCTTGATTCCATAACCGGAAATCACGTCAATATACCAGTCACCGCGGTAAATGTCTCCGTTGGCGTAGAACATGGTACCGAGGCCGTTCCTGAGCTTCTTCAAAATCTCTCCTACATAGACGCCGCCGTCGTCGTACTTGATATGCTTCACCTTGGCATCGGGCTTCTTCAGGAGGATTGCCTGCTGCTCGGCCTTGATGGTTTCTTTTTCCACCACGGGCTTAACCTTTTCGGCGTGAAGGGATGTGTTGAAACCTGCTATCGTAAGCAGAAGGATAAGGCATAAGTGCTTATTCATGGCTGAAGGTTTTATTCTACAAATGCGACAATTTCTCCTTTTTCCACGGCCTTGCCCTGGCTGCCCGTTACGGCGACCACGCGGCCATCACGGGCGGGAACTATCGGTTCCATGCCGTATTTGGTCTGCACGTAGCCGCATGGCTCGCCGGCCTTGACTGCAGTTCCTGCAACGGGAGCCGAGGACACGTCGTCCACGTCCACTTGCCAGAGGAGCTGTCCCTTTGCGGGAGCCTGCACCGGAACGGCATGGGGGTATTTGGAGGTATATTCTTCGATTGGGTATTCAGGCATCTCCACAACGGCACGCTTGACGACGATGGGGGCTCCTGCCTTGGCGCGGTAGTCTTCCAGTTCGGTGTTGAAGCGCTGCTTGGCAATGCCGCTCTTGTAGTCGCGATACTGACGTTCGTGCATGGCCATTTCGAAAAGCTCTTCGTCGTCCTGACCGCAATCCCAGCCCTCTTCCTTCATCATTGCGCGGAACTTGGGAAGTTCGTCGGGATACATGTCCTGCGGGTTGCCGGTGTAGAATTCCATGCCCTTTTCCTTGGCGAGTTCCACGATTTCTGGAGCGAGCTCTCCGGGCAGCTTTCCGCAGCGGCCAAGTATCATTCCCCAGGTGTCTTTGTCGATAGTGGACCAACGCGGCTGCCCCTTGAGGGTGCTGAGCAGGTTCATGAGAGCGGTATTCTTCACATACTGGCTGAACGGGGTGACCAGTGGCGGATAACCGAGCTTGGGCCAGATATACTGTACTTCCTCGAAGAGCTTGACGGACAGGGCGTCCAGCGATATCTCCGGCCTGCCGGCGGCGCGTTCCGCGGCGTTGATTGCACCGAGGAAGGGCTTGAGGTCTGCCATCATGCTGCCCATCATGCCTCCTGGAAGGCCGCAGCCTACCAGCAGCGAGGTCATGACCTTGTTGGCCGGGTTGATCCAATAGCCCAGGAAGTCGTCGATAAACTCCTGAGTGAGGCTGCGTACCTCCATGTAGGCGTCCATATTGATGTCCTTCACGAGGAAGCCGTCGTCTTTCAGCATTTCCCTTATGGTTATCACATCGGGATGGACCTTACCCCAGCTGAGGGGCTCTACCGCCACGTCGAGATAATCCGCACCTGCACGGGCCACCTCCAGCATGCTTGCCGGGGAGAAGCCGGGGCCGCTGTGGCCGTGGTACTGAACCTTGATATGGGGGTATTTCTTTTTGATACCGGCGACAAGCCTGCCAAGCGTTGCGGGACGACCTACGCCGGCCATATCCTTAAGACAGATTTCATCTGCGCCGTATTCCACGAGTTTGTCTACGATGTCCATGTAGTATTCTACCGTATGCACCGGAGAATGGGTGATGGACAGGGCGGCCTGCGAAATCATACCTGCCTTTTTGGCGTATTCCACGCTGAGACGGAGGTTGCGGTGGTCGTTGAGGCCGCAGAAGCTGCGCGCAATGTCGGTTCCCTGAGCCTTTTTCACCTTGAACATGAGTTCACGGACGTCTGCCGGAACGGGATTCATACGCAGGGCATTGAGAGCACGCTCAAGCATGTGGGTCTGGATGCCAGCCTTGTGGAAGGGGGCCGTCCATTTGCGCACCGAGATGTTCGGGTTTTCTCCGTAAAGGAGATTAACCTGCTCGAAAGCGCCGCCGTTGGTTTCCACACGGTCGAAGCAGCCCATGTCGATGATTGCGGGGGCTACCCTTACCAACTGATCCACCCTGGGCTGATACTTGCCCGAAGACTGCCACATGTCCCTGTAGACGAGAGAGAACTTGATTTCGCGTGCCATATCAAAAGTATATTTTCACAAAGATACAAATTATTATGTTGTGTGGTTAAAATATTTTTGTACCTTTGCAGTCCCAACACGGTGCAATTAGCTCAGTTGGTAGAGTCCTGGATTGTGGTTCCAGTTGTCGTGGGTTCGAGCCCCACATTGCACCCATAAACGAAGCAGGCGTCCCAAAAACGGAACGCCTGTTTCTTTATTTACCTGACCCGCTAAAGATTGTGCAGATAGGAGGCTTCGTTGTACCTGCCCCCGTTGAGCTGCAGGCGGGCCACGTCTATCAGTTCGTCGTCTTTATACACTCTCATGCCAAGCACGCCGTAGCAATAGGCCCAGCGGCCCATAGAACCGTAGGTGTATTCCAGCACGGAACCGGAGGGAGTGGTGATTTCTGACCTGTAACCCTTATCCTCCGTGCGGTTGCACTTTTTCAAAGTGACATCCCACCAGAAATGGTCTCCGGCAGCACGGGCGGAAGTATCGGGATGCATGCGAATGTCCATCTCATAATCGGTGTCGTACTCATATCCGCTGAAAGAGTATTTACCTTTCCTGGTTAGCGTCCATGTGCTGTCGGCAGCGATACGCTTGATGCTCATTCCGGGAAGGAGGGAACTCTTGTCGGAGACTGTCCACTCATTTCCCACTGTCCATATTGAGCCGTTGAACACAAATCGTGTGCTGGACGTGGATCCCTGCCCCTCGATGAAGAGGGCCGTTTCCATTTGCTTCAGGTTGTCCACTATCAGGTTGTCGGCCACGCAGAGCATATATTCGTAACCGGCCATTTCGGCATAATCATAAGTGCCGGACCATTCGTCAGACGATAAGAATTCCTTTTTGCACGACGCAAGAAGCAGGACTCCAAGTATTATGAATGCTATCTTTTTCATTTTCGCAACCGTTTAAAAAGCAAAACCGAATCCAAAACGGACACCTAAGACACGGCGTCCAATCATGCCTTCGGTAAATGTATACAATCCATAATTATCGATGAACTTGAAGCGAGCGCCGATGGGAACGAGATCCCACGCAGTCCCAAGATTGAAATCAGGCTTCCCGTCATCGATGATCCAGCGGGCTTCGGCTCCGATGTCGAAGCCGGAATAGAGCTTAAACCGTTCCTGATTGGCCCAGAGCACCTTTATGCCGGGCACTAAGCAAAGCTGCAACGCCTTGCTATAACCAAAACTCTTTATGGTATTTCCCTCAAGCTTCTGCTTCTCTGCCTTCATGGAGGAATAACTAAGTGACAGAGAGACGTCTATCCAGCGGCCCAGAATCCAGTCGCCATCGAGGCTGAATACCGGCAGATAAGTGACATCCGACCACGTTGGCTCATAGATTCCGGCAAGTGAATACGGGTCGTAACTATTAATGAACAGGCCATCTGCATCCATGCCGGTGACGCCTCCAATCGAGAAGCTGACGCTTTTGTTAAATGAATTTTCCTGCGCGGCTGCGCCGAACGCGAAACCAGCAAGCAGGATAAGAATAAATGCTAGTTTTTTCATACCGTAAAAGATGATGCGCGAAACATCAGATTTGCTGCAAAGGTAGTCATAATTGCAGGCAAATGATTATCTTTGTATCCGCATTTTAACACTAAACACAACCAATGGACATTTATGTCGCCAATGAGACTTCGCGGTTGCGCGCCGTGATTCTCGGAAAACCCGAATCCAACGGGCCAGTCCCCACTTTAGAGGAGACATACGACAGCAAATCATACGAATCCGTCAAGAACGGCGTTTATCCCACTCAGGAGGCTATTACGGCCGAAATGAACGCCTTTGAAAAGATACTCCGCAAGTACGACGTGGACGTGCTCCGTCCCAGGCTCGTTAAGAATTGCAACCAGATCTTTTCCCGCGACGTGGGTTTCGTAATTGAAGACAAGATCGTGGTCTCCAACGTCATTCCCGACCGTCAGGATGAAATCGACGCCTACGAGGACATCTACCGTCAAATCCACTACAAGCAGATCTACAATCTGCCCGAATCGGTGCACGTGGAAGGCGGTGACGTGGTGTTGTGGAACGACTACATCTTCCTGGGGCAGTACGCTTTCGAGGATTATCCCCAGATAAAGACCGCCCGCACCAACACCCTCGCGGTGGATTATCTGAAGATGATCTTCCCGAACAAGACCATCATGCCCCTGAATCTCCGCAAGAACGACACCGACCCGCGCGACGGAATCCTTCATCTGGACTGCACCTTCATGCCGGTCGGCCGAGACAAGGCCATCATCTACAAGCCCGGATTCATCAATCCCCGCGACGCCAATCGCCTGGTCTCCCTTTTCGGAAAAGAGAACGTCTTCGAACTCACCCAGGAAGAAATGTACTGGATGAATTCCAACATATTCAGCATCTCCCCCACCGTAGTGGTGGTGGAAGAGCATTTCACCCGCCTAAAGGCGTGGCTGGAAAGCTGGGGCGCAACGGTCGAGACCGTCCCCTATCGCGAAATCAGCAAGATGGGCGGCCTGCTTCGCTGCTCCACGCTTCCGCTCAAAAGAGACAAAGAATGAAACAGAAACTCGCAATGATAGCCTTCGGCGGCAATGCGCTCCTGCGCAGCGGCCAGAAAGGCACCTACGCCGAACAGCTCGCCAATGTGGAAGACACTTGCGAGCAGCTCTGGCCCCTCATTAAAGATGGTTGGAATATTGTAATCGGACACGGCAACGGTCCGCAGGTTGGCAACGGCCTGCTCCGGCACGACGCCGGCGCGAAGCTCTGCGGCCTGCCCGCCATGCCCATGGATTTCTGCGGCAGCGAAACCCAGGGCTCCATCGCTTACATGATAGAAACAGGAATGGAGAGGGTCATGCGCCGTCACGGCTCCGACCGCAAGGTCGTCTCCCTCGTCACCCGCGTGGAAGTCGGTGCCGACGATCCCAAATTCAGCAATCCAACCAAGCCGGTTGGCCCTTATTATAGTAAGGAAGACGCCGACGCGATGGCCGCCGAAACCGGAGCCACTTTCCGCGAAGACCCGAAAGGCAACGGCTGGCGCAAGGTGGTTGCGTCGCCCGTGCCCCTGAAAATCAACAATATAGAGATAGTCGCCGAACTCGCCGCCAAGGGCCACATAGTGGTCACCGTTGGCGGAGGCGGTATCCCGGTCATCGACACTCCGGAAGGCCACAAAGGCGTTGAGGCCGTCATCGACAAGGATCTGGCCAGCGCTCTTTGCGCAAATGCCATCGGGGCCGACGCCTTCTATATCCTCACGGACGTGCCTAAGGTGTACATCAACTTCCGCCAGCCGAACCAGCAGGCGCTCGACACCATAACCGTAGCCCAGGCGAAGGAATATCTGGCTCAGGGGCAGTTCACCGAAGGGTCCATGGCGCCAAAGGTGCGTGCCGGCATACTCTTCGTGGAGAACGGAGGCACCGAGTGCATTATCACCGAAGCGGGCCGTCTCGGAGATCCCGCATGTGGAACAAGAATTATCAAATAACTCATAATATGGCTTACAATCTTCGCAACCGCAGCTTCCTTAAGCTGCTGGACTTCTCCCCCAAGGAAATCCGTTTCCTGCTCGACCTCGCCGCCGACCTCAAGAAGGCCAAGTACGCCGGCACTGAGCAGCCCCGCATGAAGGGCAAGAACATCGCTCTCATCTTCGAGAAAACCTCTACCCGCACCCGCTGCGCCTTCGAGGTTGCCGCCTACGACCAGGGCGCTCACGTGACCTATCTCGGCCCCACCGGTTCGCAGATTGGCATCAAGGAGAGCATGAAAGACACCGCCCGCGTGCTTGGACGCATGTTCGACGGCATCGAATACCGCGGCTTCAAGCAGACCACCGTGGAAGATCTGGCGAAGTACTCCGGAGTTCCCGTCTGGAACGGCCTCACCAACGAATTCCATCCCACCCAGATTCTGGCCGACTTCCTCACCATGGAAGAGCACAGCGACAAGCCCCTCAATCAGGTGAGCTATGCATATCTGGGCGACGCCCGCTTCAACATGGGTAATTCTCTTCTCGTAGGCGGCGCAAAGATGGGAATGGACGTGCGCATCGTAGCTCCCAAGGCCCTCTGGCCTGCCAAGGAACTCATCGACCAGTGCAAGGCCATTGCCAAGGAGACCGGCGCCCGCATCACCATCACGGACGACGTGGACGCAGGCGTGAAGGGATGCGACTTCATCTACACCGACATCTGGGTATCCATGGGAGAACCCGACGAGGTTTGGAAGGAGCGTATCGCCATGCTCATGCCCTATCAGGTAAATGCCAAGCTCATGGAGCGCACCGGCAATCCGAAATGCAAGTTCATGCACTGCCTGCCTTCGTATCACAACCGTGAAACAAAGGCCGGAGAAGATGTTTACCAGAAGTTTGGTCTGGACGGCGTGGAGGTTACCGAAGATGTGTTCGAGGGCCCGAACAGCATAGTGTTCGACGAGGCCGAGAACCGCATGCACACCATCAAGGCTGTGATGGTGGCCACGCTGGGCGACTAAAGGCGGCTCACCGCATCGTCGGCCTTTATCTTGTCGATAATGGCGCAGACGAGCTTGAAAGCGCGGCCGTCGGCCGTGTAATCAGCGGGAGCGGTAAATTTCACACGACCCTGACGGCGGAGTTTCTCCGCCGTTGCTTTTTTACGGGCGTTCGCCGGATCGTAGACGGCTATAGGGTTGCCTCCGAACATACCCACTATCTTCATGCATGGGACATCCGTTTCTCCATCGCCCATGTAGATCATGTGCGGATAAGGGATGCGCTTTTTATCGTCTGCAATGGAGGCGTTCACCATCTTGGTGTCGTGGGCGCTGAAGATGCCTTTGTTGATCTTGAATATGAACTGGGTTTTGGCGGTGTAGTCTACGGCGATGCCGGGCCATACCGCTTCGCCGTCTTCATTATAGATATAGGTGCCCGCGTAGATGTGCTTGAACTCCCCTGCTATCGGCGAACCTTCGATGATTTCCTTAAGGCCGGAGGAATTGATGTAATGCTCCACCTTCACACCCTTGGAAGCGCCGTAGGCGTTCACCAGACCGAACCACTCGCGCACTCCGGGGAAAAGCTCGATATCGCGGCCGAAGGCGCGGAAGTTTTCACGCCTCAGCGGAATGCCCGCCTTGCGGGCTTCGTCGAACATCAGCTTCATGTACGCCAGCACGTTGGACGCGTCGTCACGAACTGCGATGCCGTCGCTCATCTTCCAGAATTCTTCCGCCGTTTTTCCTACCGCCTGGATGAATCCAAACTCCTGCATATTGCCCGGAGAAAGAGTTCCGTCGAAGTCGTAGATAAGCGCAGCTATGGGTTTCTTGGTCATATTTTCGCCCCTTATAATTGGTTTTCGCCACAAAGGTAGGTAATTTTCGCCACATTAATTAAAAAACGCTTGCCCGTCCCGCGGGCGCGTTATACTTTTGCCGCTGCATTAATTCGCAAACACAACCAAGAACAATATGAAACATCCCGATTTCAAACCGATTCCGCGTCAGGAAACGGACCCCCACTATCTCGGAAAGTTCGAGAAAGTAGTTAGAGATTACTGGAACGACAAAGCCATATGCAACTACGGCGGCAAGGAATACAGCTACGCCGAAGTCGCAACCATCATCGAGAAGATGCACATGATTCTCGAGGCCTCCGGAGTAAAGAAGGGAGACAAGGTCACCCTTTGCGCCCGCAACACCGCTGAATGGGCAATCTCCTTCCTTGCCATCAATACATACGAAGCCGTCGTGGTTCCGCTGCTCGCAGACTTCCTCCCCGACAGCATCAACCACCTCGTCGACCATTCCGACAGCGTCGCTCTCTTCAGCGACGAAGACATCTGGCCGAAGCTCGACATCGCCCAGATGCCCAAGGTGAAGACAGTTATCGACATCAACAACTTCTCCCTTTTCCACGCAGACAAGAAGGTTGAGGAAGCATACCAGAACTTGGACAAAGACTTCGCCGCAAAGTTCCCGAAGGGCTTCAGCCCCGACGACGTGCATTATCCCACCGACAATGCAAAGGATCTTGCGGTTATCAATTACACCTCCGGAACCACCAGCGCTCCTAAAGGTGTTATGCTCCGCTACGAATGCTTCTCCGCAACCATCGACTACGGCCACAGGTATCTGCCAAACTATCACGGCGAGAGCATCGTGAGCATGCTTCCCATGGGACATATCTACGGACTCACCTATGAGTTCCTCTATCCCCTCTGCGGCGGCGTGTGCGTGTATTACCTCGGCAAGACCCCCAGCCCGTCACTTCTGCTCAAGGCTATGAAGGAAGTGAAGCCTTACATCGTGATCACCGTTCCGCTCGTCATGGAGAAGGTGTTCAAGAGCGGTGTGGCTCCCGCCCTCAAGAAGCTCGGTCTTCTCACCAAGCTTCCCGGCATCAGCGGAGTTATCTATAAAGCTGCCGGCAAGAAGCTCCTCGAGGCATTTGGCGGCAACGTCCGTTACTTCATCATGGGTGGCGCTGCCCTCAACCCGAAGGTGGAAACCGCTTTCAAGAAGATGCAGCTGCCCTACACCGTGGGTTACGGTATGACCGAGGCCGCTCCCCTTCTCGCTTTCCGTTGCTGGTGGGAGTACGCCCCCGGTTCTTGCGGACAGGCAGTTGACTGCGCCGAGGTGCGTATCGATTCCGAAGACCCGCGCGGCATAGCCGGCGAGATCCTCGCGAAGGGCACCAACATCTGCAGCGGCTACTACAAGTATCCCGAAGCCGACAGCGCAGTGTTCACCTCCGACGGTTATCTCCATACCGGCGACCTTGGCACCATCGACAAGGACGGCAACATCTTCATCCGCGGCCGCAGCAAGACCATGTTCCTTTCGGCCAATGGACAGAACATCTATCCCGAAGAGCTCGAGGCCGTTATCAACAGCAGGCCCTATGTGGCAGAGAGCGTGGTGGTAGACCGTGGCGGTAAGCTCGTCGCTCTCGTGTTCCTGGATCAGAAGGCAATTGACGACGCCAAGCTCACTCCCGAGACCGTGTCCGACATTCCTGAAGACATCCGCCGCTCCGCCAACAGGAAGCTGCCCATGTACAGCCAGATCGCAAAGGTCGAGATCGTGACCGCTCCCTTCGAGAAAACCCCGAAGATGAGTATCAAGAGGTTCCTGTACAGCTAATAGCTGCACGGCATAGCACTGCCGTTAAAGGCAAGTTGTTAGAAATCAAGTATTTACAATAATCGCCTCCTCAAAAACGGGAGGCGATTTTCATAAGTAATTGGCTATCAACGCTTTGGCAAAAACGCTTTATTTCAGCAGAGATTCGCTGCGGGCGATGAAGTCTGCCAGGGCCTTACCCTTGAGCATTCCGTTCGCCAACAGGGCCAGGTCGATTACCTGGTGCAGGAGTTTCTGTTTGCCGGCGGTGGAGTGAGTGACCGCTGCGGTGGGCTTGCCTTCAGCATCGGTGCCGGCAGGCTGATCCTCTATGGTTTTGCGGGACTCCCAGATCTTGGCGACCAGCGGGTTCTCCATATTCACCTTTAGATTATACGACGCCGGCATTTCACCGTAGAAGTTCATTCCTCCGCCGAGAGCCGACATTTCACGGTAGCGGCGCATGAATTCACTCTGGGTGATGAGGACGGCGGGAGCGTTTTCGCCGAGGTTCTCCGGCTCCACCCACCATTCGCTGCCCGTCGGCAGGGCCTCCTTGAAGATATCCTGAAGGGCCTTTTTGTCGTCTTCCGTCATCTCAGGCTTCACCTTGTCGGCCTTGGGGATAAGGTTATCCACACTATCCGAGTCCACACGGGCGAAGCGGGCGTCGGTGAGCTTCTGTTCCAGCAGGTTAGCGAAATGGGCGTCCAGTTCGCAGTCCAGCAGCAGCACGTCGTAGCCGGCGTTCTTGGCCGCTTCGATCTGCGTGTACTGCTCTTCCAGATTGCTGGCATAAAGGTAAACCACCTTCTTGTCCTTATCGGTCTGAGCAGGCTCGATGGCCTTGCGGTAATCCTCGAAGCTGAAGTACTTTCCGTCTGTATTCTTGAGAAGGGCGAAATTCATTGCACGCTCGCAGAACTTCTCGTCGGAAAGCATACCGTACTCGATGAAGAGCTTGATATTGTCCCACTTTGCTTCGAAATCGGAACGCTTTTCCTTGAAGATTTCCTCGAGCCTGTCGGCAACCTTCTTGGTGATGTAGGTGCTGATCTTCTTCACGTTGGCATCGCTCTGCAGATAACTGCGGGAGACGTTGAGCGGGATGTCCGGAGAATCGATTACGCCGTGCAGCAGGGTGAGGAAATCCGGCACGATATTGTCCACATGGTCGGTGACGAACATCTGGTTGCAATAAAGCTGGATCTTGTTGCGGTCGATGGCCATGCGCTCCTTAATCTTCGGGAAGTAGAGTATGCCGGTGAGATTGAAGGGATAGTCCACGTTCAGATGAATCCAGAACATGGGATCCTCGTCCATTGGATAAAGGGCGTGGTAGAATTTCAGATAATCCTCGTCTTTCAGCTCCGACGGGGCCTTGGCCCACAGGGGCTCAACGGAGTTGATGACATTGTCTTCGTCGGTTTCCACCTGCTTGCCGTCTTTCCATTCGGTCTTTTTGCCAAAGACTACCGGGAAGGGCATGAACTTGCAGTATTTGCCGAGAAGGGCGGCAATGCGGCCCTTTTCCGCGTATTCCTTGTCTTCGTCGTCGATATAAAGGGTGATCACAGTGCCGCGGTCGGCCTTTTTACCCTCCTTCATGCTGAACTCGGGATTGCCTTCGCAGCTCCATTCCACCGCCTTCGCGCCATCCTGCCAGCTGAGCGTTTCGATGGTGACCTTCTTCGCCACCATGAAGGCAGAATAGAAGCCGAGGCCGAAGTGGCCTATGATATTCTGGTCCTTGTATTTTTCGAGGAACTCCCCTGCCGACGAGAATGCTATCTGGTTGATGTAGCGGTCTACCTCCTCGGCAGTCATTCCTATACCGTGGTCGATGATTCGCAGAATCTGCTTCTTTTCGTCCAGCTCCACTTCTACCCGGAGTTCTCCGAGTTCGCCCTTGAACTCGCCGTTCGAGGCGAGCACCTGGAGTTTTTTCGTGGCATCGACAGCGTTCGCCACGAGTTCACGAAGGAAAATCTCCTTGTCGGAATAAAGGAATTGCTTGATTACGGGGAAGATGTTTTCGGTTGTTACCCCAATTTTACCTGTAGACATATAGTGTTTGTTTTAGTTTCCTGCGGCATATTGAGTCAAACCCCGTGCCCGTGACAATTTGTCAAATAATTCCGTATCTTTGGGGATATGAAACATATTGTATTTTTCCTCGTAGGCGTCTTAGCCCTGGTGGCCTGCACTCCTGCACAAAAAGACTTCTACACACTCAAGGCCGGTAATATCGAAGCAGTCATTACTCCCTACGGAGGACGTATCGTCTCGCTGTTTGTTCCTGACCGCGACGGCGTACGCCGCGATATTGTCCTCGGCTTCGACACGGTGGAAGAATACCATCCGGAAGTGAACGCTACAGACTTCGGCGCCGCAATAGGCCGCTACGCCAACCGTATCGACAGCGGACACCTCGAAATCGACGGTGTTACCTACCAGCTGCCGCAGAACAACTTCGGCCACTGCCTCCACGGAGGCCCCGACGGCTGGCAGTATAAGACATACAAGGTAGTGAAGGCCACACGCAATTCCCTGAAGCTCGAGATGGACTCCCCCGACGGCGATGCGAACTTCCCCGGTGCGGTAAAGGCATACGTCACCTACACCCTCACACCGGAGAACACTATTGATATCCGCTACGAGGCCACTACCGATGCCCCCACTGTGATCAACATGACCAACCACAGCTACTTCAATCTGCATGGGGACGGCAACCGGAATATACTTGACTGTGAACTCTACCTCAACGCCTCGAACTACACACCCGTGGACGACACTTTCATGACAACCGGCGAAATCGCCACTGTGGAAGGAACACCCTTCGATTTCCGCGCCCCCAAACTGATAGGGCTGGAGATAGATGCCGACAACGAGCAGATACGCAACGGACACGGTTACGACCACAACTGGGTCCTGGATACAGCCGGTGACATAAGCAAGGTTGCAGCAGAGCTTTATTGCCCGGAAACCGGAATCGACCTGAAGGTCTACACCGACGAACCAGGCATCCAGGTCTACGCGGGCAATTTCCTGGACGGCACCGTTACAGGCAAGGGCGGAGTGGTTTACGGCCATCGCTCAGCCATCTGCCTGGAAACTCAGAAGTATCCCGACTCTCCGAATAAGCCCCAGTGGCCTTCCGCATTGCTTCGTCCGGGAGATAAATACGTGAGTCACACTATCTTTGCTTTCAGCGTGAAATAGCGTGAAATAGATTGTTGAAAACTTTGTGAAAAAAGAGGGCGGCCGCATTTTGCGGTCGCTCTTTTTTTATCTACCTTTGTGCTTCGGAAAGTTAGTTATGAGTAGTTATCAGGAACGTATCGTAAATGAAGGGTTAACCTTCGACGATGTACTTCTGATTCCAGCATGGTCAGAAGTACTTCCCAGGGAAGTCTCCCTCAAAACCCATTTTTCCAGAAACATACAGTTGGATATCCCGATAGCCTCTGCGGCAATGGATACCGTCACTGAAGCCCCTATGGCCATAGCTCTCGCAGGAGAAGGCGGCATAGGGGTTATTCATAAGAATATGTCAGTGGAGGCCCAGGCTGCAGCGGTAAAGAAGGTGCACGACGCCGGCTTCAAAGTCGCTGCCGCCCTCGGGATCACCGGCGACGTTCTCGAAAGGGCGGAAGCCCTTGCAGCCGCCGGAGCCGACGCATTCGTGCTGGATTCCGCACACGGCCACAGCAAAGGTGTGGTGAAGGCCCTGAGCAAGCTCAAGAGGGCCGGGCTTAAGCCCGATGTCGTGGTGGGCAACGTGGCCACCGCAGAGGCAACCCGTTGCCTTATCGACGCCGGCGCCGACGCCGTAAAGGTCGGTATCGGCCCGGGCAGCATCTGCACCACCCGCGTCATTGCGGGCGTGGGCGTGCCCCAGCTCACGGCCATACTCGAATGCGCGGATGCGGCAGCCGGCAGCGGAGTGCCCATCATTGGAGACGGCGGCCTGCGCTACAGCGGCGACATCGTCAAGGCGCTTGCGGCCGGAGCCAACTGCGTAATGTGCGGCAGCCTTTTCGCCGGCACCACCGAGGCCCCGGGCGAAATCTTCGAAGACTTCAAGAACGGCAAGAAATTCAAGATCTACCGCGGAATGGGCAGCATCGACGCCATGGAAGCCGGCTCCAAGGACCGCTACTTCCAGACCGGCGCCATGAAGCTTGTCCCCGAAGGAATAGTCGGACGCGTACCATTCAAGGGAGATGTGGGCGACGTCATCTACCAGCTCCTCGGAGGCCTGCGCAGCGGCATGGGCTACTGCGGCGCCCCCGACCTTGAGACTCTGCGTAAGGCCAAATTCATACGGATCACCTCCAACGGAGTCATAGAAAACCATCCTCATGACCTTACAATCGCAAAACCGGCACCCAACTACAAGCAATAATATGCAAACCGATGTACGCCCGGAGACCATGGAAAGGATAACCGGGGAAAAACTAGCCAAACAGTTTATAGATACCCAGATCGAGGCTCTTCGCAGTCAGATTGGGAACAGTAAAGTACTCCTCGCCCTCTCGGGCGGAGTGGATTCTTCCGTAGTCGCGGCCCTGCTCATCAAAGCAATAGGCAAGAATCTCGTCTGCGTGCATGTGAATCACGGCCTGCTGCGCAAAGGCGAGCCCGAGCAGGTGATCAAGGTGTTCCGCGACCAGCTCGGCGCAGAACTCATCTATGTGGACGCAGTTGACCGTTTTCTGGACAAGCTCGCCGGAGTCACCGACCCCGAGCAGAAGCGCCACATCATAGGAAAGGAATTCATCGACGTCTTCGCCGAAGAGGCTGCAAAACTCAAAGGTATCAAGTTCCTTGCACAAGGAACCATCTACCCCGACATCCTCGAAAGCAAGGACGGAATCAAGGCTCACCACAATGTCGGCGGCCTGCCCCCCGAACTCGATTTCGAACTCGTGGAGCCCGTCAAGCTTCTTTATAAGGACGAGGTGAGAGTTGTTGGAAAGGCCCTCGGCCTGCCCGACAATATGGTTTACCGCCAGCCCTTCCCGGGTCCCGGACTGGGCGTGCGCTGCACCGGAGCCATCACCCGCGAGCGCCTGGAAGCGGTCCGCGAATCCGACGCCATTCTGCGTGAAGAATTCGCGAAGAACGGCCTGGAAGGCAAGGTGTGGCAGTATTTCACCATCGTGCCCGACTACAAATCTACGGGTATTAAGGACGGTAAGCGCAGCTATGAATGGCCTGTCGTCATCCGTGCCGTCAACACCCGCGACGCCGTGACCGCCACCGTGCCTCAGCTGCCCATTGATCTGCTTGAGCACATCACGGCCAGGATCATTTCCGAAGTGAAGGGCGTGAATCGCGTCCTCTTCGACATGACACCGAAGCCTACGGCGACTATCGAATGGGAATAATCATTACTTTACTATTATAATATGAAACAGAAAGACGCAATTTATGATGTCCGACCTCTGGGGGTCGGAAAGACCCTTACCCTGGGTCTCCAGCACATGTTCGCCATGTTCGGCGCCACCGTGCTGGTTCCGGTCATCACCGGACTGAGCATGAGTGCCACCCTCCTCTTCGCAGGTCTCGGCACCCTTATCTTCCACCTCTGCACCAAACTCAAGGTGCCCGCATTCCTCGGCAGTTCATTCGCCTTCCTCGGTGGCTACGCCACGGTTGTTCAGATGGGTATGGCCGGCGGCCTCACTCAGGCCCAGGCTCTCCCCTACGCCTGCATAGGCGTGTTCTGCGCAGGTCTGATGTACTTCATCCTGGCAGGTCTTTTCGCAGCCTTCGGAGCCAAGAAGGTGATGCGCTTCTTCCCGCCCATCGTAACGGGTCCCATCATCATCGCCATAGGCCTCATCCTCGCCGGCAGCGCCATCAACAACTGCAACCAGAACTGGTGGATCGCCCTGCTTGCCATCGCCATCATCCTGGTGTGCAATATCTGGGGCAAGGGCATGATCAAGATCATCCCCATCCTTCTCGGTGTGCTCGGATCTTACATTGTAGCCGCCTGCTTCGGCATGTGCGACTTCTCCGCCGTAAAGGAAGCTGCCTGGATCGGCCTTCCCGTCAAGTGGGAGAACACCGCAATCTCCGTATTCGGCAATCCCAACTGGGGCCTCATCGTCGCAGCCATCATCGCAATTCTGCCCATATCTCTGGCAACCATGATGGAGCATATCGGCGACATGTGCGCCATCTCCTCCACCACCGGCATCAATTATCTTGAGGAACCCGGCCTGCATCGCACCCTCATGGGCGACGGTCTCGCAACCGCTCTGGCATCCCTCTTCGGAGCTCCGGCAAACACCACCTACGGTGAGAACACCGGCGTGCTGAACCTCACCAAGGTCTATGACCCGAAGGTCATCCGCATCGCAGCCCTCTTCGCGATCGTCCTGAGCTTCTGCCCGAAGTTCTCCGCCATCATCGCCTGCATGCCCGCAGCCACCATCGGCGGCGTCTCTCTCGTGCTCTACGGTATGATTTCCGCAGTCGGCGTGAGGAATGTGGTTGAGAACCAGGTTGACTTCAAGTCTTCCCGCAACGTGCTCATCATGGCCCTCATCCTCGTACTCTCCATCGGTATCTCCTACAGCAGCGCCGGTTGCCTCGACCTTGGCTTCACCAAGCTCTCCGGCCTCGCAGTGGGCGCCCTCGTGGGTATCATCCTCAACGCGGTTCTTCCCGGCAAGGACTATGAGTTCGGTGCGAACGAGATAGGCGACATGGCCGTGGATTTCGAAATAAACCCTTCTCTGAGAAAGAAGAAATAATGACTGACTCACAGTTAAAAGAGCATATCCGCATCGTCCCGGACTACCCCGTCAAAGGGATTATGTTCTTCGATGTGACCACCCTCTTCAAGGATGCAGAATGCTTCGAAGAAGTGGTGAAGCGCATCACCGACGCCTACAAGGGCAAGGGCATCACCAAAGTGGCAGGCATAGAGTCACGCGGCTTCATCACCGGAGCCGCTGTGGCTGCCCGCCTCGGCGCCGGCTTCGTGCCCATCCGCAAGCCCGGCAAGCTGCCCGCCCGCGTGGTGTCGGAAAAGTACACAAAGGAATACGGCACCGACTCCATAGAGATTCATGACGATGCCATAGGTCCGGACGACGTTGTGCTCATCCACGACGACATCCTGGCTACCGGAGGCACCGCATCCGCAGCCGTACGCCTCGTGAAGGGCTTCCATCCCAAGGCCGTGTACTGCAACTTCATCATCAACATCACCGACTGTCCCCGCACCTCCCCCATTCCGGAGGACGTGGAGACCGTTTCAATACTTAACATGGCTGAGAACTAGCCTAAAACCGAACCTTTTTATTATATCAACGTTATAAATTACATTTTATGCGTAAGCTTTTTGTTACTGCCATCGCAGCCCTCGCCCTTGCTCTAGGAGCAAAGGCCCAGACCAACCTCCAGACTTTCTGGGATTTCGGACGTGGCTATGCCACCACTACTTTTGAAGGCTTCTACGCCGACAATTGGGGCGACACCTTCTTCTTCATCGATCACTACTATGCCACCAAGGCAGACCGTGAGAACACCGGTGCCGGTTCCGCAATCAACGAGAGCTACTTCGAGATCGAGCGTAACCTCAACTTCTGGAAGGACACCAAACTCGCCGACCTCAGCCTTCATGTCGAGTACGACGGAGCCACCTGGGGAGCAGGTGTCGCATGCGTGGGTGTGAATTACTTCCTGCATTCCAGCGACTTCAAGAACATTTTCAATGTCGCCGTCATGTACGACCAGCACATCGGCTACGGCAGTGCTTCCGTTCCTGTAAAGTTCACCGGCGTATGGGGCATGCAGGACATCTTCGGCGTCGAGGGTCTGCGTTTCAGCGGCTTCATCGATGTCTGGGGCAACGACAGCGTGTTCGCCAATGCCGACGATCCTCTGAATCCCTACGAGACCAAGCTCAGCATCCTTTCCGAGCCTCAGATCTGGTACAACGTGGGCAAGTTCATCGGAGTTGACAACCTCCACCTCGGCGGCGAGGTCGAACTCTCCCTCAATTTCGCAGGCAACTACGGCTTCATGTGCAACCCCTGCCTCGGCTGCAAGTGGATTTTCTAGTCTGAGAGGACAGGACTATGGCAAAATTTCTTGAAAAAGCCTTTGGCTTTAAGAGCGGCGAAAATAACGTCCGCACCGAGATCCTTGCCGGTCTCACCACCTTCCTCACGATGGCCTATATCCTGGCCGTCAACCCCGGCATCTTCAGCGCACTTCCCGGAATGCCCGGCGGCAGCGTCTTCACCGCCACCGCCCTCGCAGCTATCGTTGGTACGCTTGTGATGGCCCTGTACGCCAAGAAGCCTTTCGCCCTCGCCCCCGGCATGGGTCTGAACGCCTTCTTCGTGTTCACCGTATGCCTCGGAATGGGTCACAGCTGGCAGTTCGCTCTGACGGCTGTCCTCATCGAGGGTATCATCTTCGTCATCCTCACTCTCACGAAGGTCCGCTCATGGCTCATCGATGCCATTCCCGGAACTCTCAAGAAAGCCATAGGAGCCGGTATCGGCCTCTTCATCGCCTTCATCGGCCTGCAGAACGCCGGCATCATCGTGAACAATGACGCCACCCTCGTGAGCCTCGGCGACATCACCCATGGCAAGGCCCTCCTCGGCATAATCGGCCTCTTCATCACTGCCGGCCTTGTTATGGCGAAGGTACGTGGAGGTATCCTCTGGGGTATCCTTGCCACCGCCGTCATCGGAATCTTCATCAAGGATCCCGCAACCGGAGCTGCCATCACCACCCTCCCCACCAAGGTCGTTTCGCTTCCCGACAGCATCAGCCCCATCTTCTGCCAGTTCGAGTGGAAGAGCATCCTCAGCTGGGACATGCTGGCAGTCGTGTTCACCTTCCTCTTCATAGATATGTTCGACACCATGGGCACCATCATAGGCGTGCATCAGGGTGCCGGCCTTATCAACAAGGGTAACGAAGAGATCCCGGGTGTAGAGAAGATGTTCCTTGCCGACTCCATCGCCACCATCTGCGGAGCTTGCTTCGGCACCTCCACCACCACTACCTATGTGGAGAGCGCATCCGGCGTGGGCGAAGGCGGCCGTACCGGCCTCACAGCCTTCTCCGTGGCGGTATTCTTCGCCCTGGCACTGTTCCTCAGCCCGATCTTCCTGGCTATTCCCGGCGCAGCCACCGCTCCCGCACTCATCATTGTGGGCGTGATGATGATGCCGTCCGTGAAGACCATCCACTGGGAAGATTACTGCAAGGCTATCCCGGCATTCATCACCATCATCATGATGCCCCTTGCCTACAGCATCTCCGACGGTATCCTCCTCGGCGTTATCGCCTACGTTCTCTGCCACGCTGTCGCCGGCAAGTTCAAGGAGATCTCCGTCACCATGTGGATACTCGCAGCTCTCTTCATCTGCAAGTATATCTTCATATAGCCTAGTCCGCATACTGACGACACACTTTTACGGTACCTGCGCACCTACAAGTGCGCAGGTATTTTTTTGATCAGTTATATCTTTCCTTTTGCTGCTGGCTGTTTCCTGCGGTACGAGCCGTCAGATGTCCGCAGTGCCCGAACAGAAGGTGGAATCCAGCGAATCCCATGCATCTGGTGGAACCAGTGCAACCACGGCTGGAATTGTCATCTAGACCCTTTTCACCTTTATCACACGCTTGAGCGCTGAAATCTGCGACACCACCTTGTCCAGCTCCAGATTGGAGGGGACCAACAGGCGGACGGTGATTTCGTTCGTGCCGTCGCGGCCGTTTTCAGCAACGTTGAACGATCGCAGTGAGACTTTGAAAGCGCTGATTATCTCCACTATGGAGGAGAGTATGGCCTGATCGCGTTCCGCAGTGATGGCCAGCGTTACCTGGAAATCGCCGCTGGAGGCCGTTTCCTGCCAGATGACCTTTTGAATTCGATACGGATATTTTTCGAAGAGCCTGGCGGCGTTGGGACAGGATATGCGGTGGATTTTGATGCCTTCGGTGCGGGTGACGAAGCCGAAGACGTCGTCTCCGAAGACAGGATTGCAGCACTTCGAGAGCTTGTAGTCCATGCCGCGCACGTTCTTGGCGTTGAGCACCAGAATTTCGTCGCCGCCGGGACTGTAATTGAATTTTCCCGCCGCAGGTTCCGTAGTGGTGGCAGGAGCAGGTTGCTGTGCCGGGGTGGCTTCTCTTTTCTTTAAGATGAAGGCCTTTATCTCGTTGACATCCAGCACTTCCCTGGCGATGTCGGCGAAGAATGCTATTACGGCCGAGTACTTGCGCGACTTCATGAACTCCGTCTGAAGGTCGTCCGGCCATTCGAGTTTCCAATTCTTCAGGCGCCTTTCCAGTAACTCGCGTCCGTTCGATGCAAGTTTGCGTTCTTCGGCGTCGAGTTCCTGCTTGATCTTGGTGCGCGCTTTGGAAGACACCACCCAGTCGAGCCATTGCCTTGTAGGATGCTGGTTCTTGCCGGTGGTTATTTCCACCACGTCGCCAGTTTTAAGCTGCTCCTTGATGGATACTCCGCGACCGTTTACCTTGCCGCCAAGGCAGTGGATGCCGATATTGCTGTGTATGTTGAAGGCGAAGTCCAGCACTGATGCGCCCGCCGGCAGTATGCGCAGTTCGCCGGTGGGAGTGAAGACGAAGATTTCGTTCTTCGGCGGCTGCGGCAGGTCTTCTGCGCTCACGTCTGCCGGATGCTCGAGGGCGTAGCGCACGCCGGTGAGCCAGCGGTCCAGAGCGGCCTCGTGCTGAACGCCCTTGTAGGCCCAGTGGGCGGCATTGCCGTTTTCGGCCTCGTAGTCCATGCGCTTTGTGCGTATCTGCACTTCCAGATAGGCGCCGCGGGCGTTCTTTACAGTTATATGCAGACTCTCGTAGCCATTCGGCCGCGGCGTGGTGAGCCAGTCGCGAAGACGGCTGGTGTCGGGCTCATATTCCTCTGTAACATAGCTGTAGACCTTCCAGCAGAGATCTTTCTCCAGCACCGGGTCCGGTTCGCAATCGATGATGAAGCGGATTGCGAAAACGTCGTACACGCCCTCAAACGGCACATTCTGCACCTGCATCTTGCGATGTATGGAGTAGGCTGTCTTAGTGCGTATCTTCAGTTTATACTGGATTCCGGCGTCGGAGAGCTTCTGCTGGAGCGGACGGATGAACTCGCTCATCAGACGCTCGCGGTCGCGCTCGGTTGCCTTGAGCTTATTGGTGATGAAACGATATTGCTCCGGTTCCGCGTAACGGAAGTAGATGTCTTCCATCTCCCTCTTCACGTTGTACAGCCCAAGCTGGTGCGCAAGCGGGATATAGAGCATCAGCGTTTCCAGAATCTTCTGCTCGCGCTGGGCCTTGGGGAAGATGGAAAGGCTGCGCATCACCTCCAAACGGTCCGCTATCTTGATGACGGCCACCCGGGGATCGGGGGAGTACTGGACTATCAGTTTCTTGTAGTTCTCCGCCTCCAGGCGGGTGTCGTTCGGGCGGATGGTGGAAATGCGGTTCAGACCGTCGGCCATGAGGGCTACGTCTCGCGGGAAAGACTTCAGGTCGATTTCAGGATGGGCGCGGCTGGCTTCGTGCAGATACACGGCAGCTACGCATTCAGCCGGCAGGCCGAGCTCGTCGTCCACGATAGCCGCCACTGCGTCGGCATGGCCCATAAATGGAGTGCCGTCGTAGCGCAACTCTCCCTGCAGGACTTCTGCCGCAAGTTGCCTGGCTCTCTGAACTACTTCTTCCATACTAATCTTTCCAGACTTTAAGATACTCCTGAAGCGCCCACATTTCGTCGCGGTAGCGGGCCGCTTCTGTGAATTCGAGCGTTTCGGCAGAGTGCTTCATCCGGGCGCGATCCTCCTCGATGAGCTTCTCCACCTGCTCGCGCGACATGCTGCGGATCACAGGATCCTGCAGCACGGCCGCCAGGTCGGCCTGGACGCGGCCTTCGGAGAACGCCGCGCCCTGATCGCGCTTTGAGTCGTGCCCGAACCCAACACTCACGCTGCCACGTCCCAGATCCGAAGGATTGGGGATGTAGGTGGGATCGTCGTATGAATTGGGCGCGCTCACGCGCCCGGTGGTACCGTTCGCTATGCGCGGATTCATCCGCTTGGAAGTGAGTTCGGTGGCGAGTTCGTTGCCGTGGGTCTCCACCTGACGCGGAGTTATGTGATGCAGTTTGTTGTAGGCCATCTGCTTTTCGCGCCTGCGGTTAGTCTCGCGTATGGTGAACTCCATCGAAGGAGTGATGACGTCGGCATACATTATAACCAGCCCGTTTATGTTGCGGGCGGCACGGCCAGCGGTCTGGGTGAGGGCACGGGCCGTGCGCAGGAAGCCTTCCTTGTCGGCATCCAGGATTGCAACGAGCGATACCGTGGGCAGGTCGAGCCCCTCTCGGAGCAGGTTCACTCCCACCAGAACGTCAAACAGGCCGTTTTTAAAGTCTTCGATAATTTCCACCCTTTCGGCGGTATCCACATCGGAATGGATGTAGCGTACGCGTATTCCGATGCGGCGAAGATACTCGTCGAGCTCTTCCGCCATCCGCTTCGTGAGGGTGGTGACCAGCACGCGTTCATCTTTCTCAGCGCGCTTGCGAATCTCCTCCACCAGATCGTCTACCTGATTCTCCACGGGACGGACCTCAATGGGCGGATCCAACAGCCCGGTAGGCCGTACAACCTGCTCTACCACAAGGCCTTCCGATTTCTCCAGTTCATAATCGGCCGGAGTAGCTGAGACATAGACCTTCTGCCCGGTGAGACCTTCGAATTCGTCGAAAGTGAGGGGCCTGTTGTCGGCCGCCGCAGGAAGCCGGAAGCCGTACTCTATGAGCACGCTTTTGCGGGAATGGTCGCCTCCGTACATGGCGTGGATCTGCGGCAGGGTCACGTGGCTTTCATCGATGAAGGTAATGAAGTCCTTCGGGAAATAATCCAGGAGGCAGAACGGGCGCTGGCCAGGTTTGCGGCCGTCGAGATAACGGGAATAGTTCTCTATTCCGGGACAGTAGCCCATCTCCTTTATCATCTCCAGGTCGTTCTCTACCCTCTGCTGCAAACGCTTGGCTTCCAGGGGTTTGCCTATGCTTTCGAAGAAGTCGATCTGGGCCTTGAGGTCGTCCTGGATATGGGAGACGGCGGCGATTGAGCGCTCCCTTGTGGTTACGAAATTGTTGGCCGGATAAATGTCAACGTATTCGAGCGACTCCATCTTGCGGCCGCTGAGCGGCTCTATCAGGGACACCGCATCCACCTCGTTGCCGAAGAATTCTATGCGCACCGCCTCATCGGAGCCTCCGAGGAAGACGTCTACCGTGTCTCCCCGTACCCGGAACGTGCCCCTCTGGAAATCCACTTCATTGCGTGAGTAGAGGGATTCCACCAAACTGTACAGGAAAGTGGTCTGCGAGAGCGTCTGCCCGCGGCGTACCGTAATGGTCTGCGCCTTCCAGTCTTCAGGATTGCCGATACCGTAAAGGCATGATACAGAGGATATTACGATCACGTCCCTACGGCCGGACATAAGGGCGCTGGCCGCGCTTAAACGCAGCTTTTCTATCTGGTCGTTGATGGAAAGGTCCTTTTCGATGTAGGTGTCGGTAGTGGGGATGTAGGCCTCTGGCTGATAATAGTCGTAATAGCTCACGAAGTATTCTACGGCGTTATATGGGAAGAAGGACTTGAATTCGCCGTATAGCTGGGCTGCGAGTGTCTTGTTGTGACTCAGTATGAGAGCCGGCCTCTGGAGCTTGGCGATGACATTGGCCATGGTGAAGGTTTTTCCGGAACCGGTGACGCCGAGCAGACATACGTCGTGCACTCCCTTTTTCAGGGCGTGGCTCAGCTGCTCAATGGCTTCCGGCTGGTCTCCGGATGGCTTGTACATCGATTGGAGGTCGAACTTCATATATACAAAGGTAGTAAAAACTGGAAAAAACGAAGGGGACTCTTGCGAGAAAAGCGTGGAAGGTTATGTGTTTTAACCGGGACCTTCCACGAAAAGGCTCAATAATGTGGAAGGTCCACCCCTAAAAAGGCAGACCTTCCACGAAAAAACCTTAAAATGTGGAAGGTACTCCTCAAAATCCAGGACCTTCCACAACGAACGTGCGAAGAGCGCTAGCGCTTGCGGGCATCCAGCGCCCTCTGGTATTCGCGGGCGTTGCGGGAGTGCTCCTCGAAGGTGCGTGCGAAGCGGTGGGTGCCGTCGAACGAGGGCGAAGCGCAGAAATACAGATACCCCTCCGAAACAGAAGGATTCAGCACTGCTTCCAGATAAGCCTTGTCGGGCACCGCAATCGGTCCCGGAGGCAGTCCGTCGTGAGTATAGGTGTTATACGGGGAATCCACGCGCAAATCCGCATTCAGAATCCTGTTCTTCTTGTAATCGAACACGAAAGCCACGGTGGGGCAGCTCTGCAGACGCATTCCGCGGCGAAGACGGTTCACGTACACGCCGGCAAGCTTTGCGTAGTCGGGCTGGTAGTTGCTCTCCCCTTTCACGATGGAAGCCAGAATGGCAACATCCATGCGGGACAGCCCGAGCTTACGGGCCTTGGCGTCGCGCTCCGGAGTCCAGAAAGCATCGTACGCGGCCTTCTGCATGTCGAGTATGTCCTCCATCGATGCCGTCCAGTATAATTTATAGGTATCCGGAACGAATAGGGCGAAAACGGTGGAAGGAGTGAAGCCGTAGCGGGCCAGAAGGGCCTTGTCGTTAAGGGCCGCTGCAACGGACGACGAATCCAGCAGCATCTGCGAGGAGATCTTGCGGGCGATTTCGCCTTTGAGACGGAGGGAACCAGCGAGAGTGAGGTTCACGGGGGTCTGCCAGCCGTTATTGAGGCTGCGGGCGATGAAGGCGCTGCTCGCGCTGCGACCGAAATGGTAGTGCCCCGGCTTGAGGTAATCGGCCACCTTCTTCGAACGGAAGACACGCTCCAGGCTGGCCGGACGGCGCATCTGCGGCTTCAGCTGCGCCAGCACGTCGGAAGCGGGTACTCCCGGACGGACGTAAAGATCCACATCCGCCGAAGGATTACCGGCACGGTTGTCTCCCCACCAGCCGACGGCGAAAACGCCGCCCAGTATCACAAGTGCCGCAAGCAGCAACGCACCGGTCCTGCCGGCTTTCTTTGTCTTTTTCATTTAACCTTCCTCAAAATGATACGGTCCCCTTCCTGAGGCACCCAGCCTTCGGGCAGACCGTTAAGTTTCTCTATGCATTTCTGCCGAACCGCGAAGCGCTGGCACACATCGCGAAGGCGCTCCCCTTCCGAGAAGACGTACATCTCCATGCCCGGAGCGGCCTGGCGTTTCTTGCGCTGCAAGTAGACTACCGTCCCCCGCTGGAGCGGCTCAACTGCGGAAAGGTCGTTGAACGCCAGCAGTTCCTTCAGGAACAGATTGTGCGACTGGGCCATGCTCTCCCAGGTTTCGCCCGGCTGGGAATACACGAAACGCACTCCGTTGCGCTTGTACAGCGGCTGATTCAGACTGTAGGTATAGTGCTCACCGGAGGCGGTGACTTTCGTTACCGTCTGCTTTTCCAGCACCAGCGGCGCTGTGGGAACCGCAATAACCTCTCCGGCGGAGCCGGTATCGAAACGGTAGAGCTTGTACTGCTCGATGATCTTTATGAGCTTTGTGGCATAGGCCGGATCGGTGGCATAGCCTGCCTTCTTGAGACCGTGCGCCCAGCCTTTGTAGTCCGTAGGATCCAGTTCGAAGAGGGGCTTATAGCGGTCCCAGTAACGGAGAAAGTCGGAATGGTCGCGGAACGACTCTTCGGCGCTGCGGTATACACGGAAGCATTCGTGCGGAGCGTCGTCGTCGTAATACATCTTCTTCCCCTTCCAGTCGCGGTGGCACTTGATGCCGAAGTGATTGTTGCCGTCGGTGGCCATGGAAGACAGACCATAGCGGCTCTCAAGCATACCCTGAGCCAGGGTGATGCTGGCCGGAATGCCGCTGCGCTGCATTTCGCTTATCGCGATGGAAGAATACTTGGCGATGTAACGGTCCTGCGCCGTATCCCCTTCCGCGGCTGCGAAAAGGCCGATAAAGCCAAGCAAAAGAATCAGTATCCGGTTTTTCATCATCGGGTAATTTCAAAAATGTCTCCGTCGTTGGCAGCGGTAGTCGCTTCAAAAATCGTACGACTTTCCTGCTCGAATATCGAAATATCCTTCACGCGGGAAGAATAATGTCCGATGAGAAGCCTGCCGACTCCCGCCTTGAGCGCGCAGGAAGCTGCATCCAGGGTTGTGGAATGCAGATACTGGCGAGCTTTGTCGGCATACTGCTGAGGATAGGTGGCCTCGTGATAGAGGATATCCACACCCGCTACCCATCCAGCCAGTTCCGGGAATGGTGCGGTATCGGAGCAATAGGCATAGGAGCGGGGTTTCCAGGGCCGCTGCCTCGGGCCCACCACTTCCTCTATACGGTAGCCGTAGCAGGGCATTCCGTGATGAAGCGGGAATGCGAAGACATGGATGTCGCCGTCTTCATAAACCAACTCCGGCTCCTTCGGGGAGATGGCCTTGAATTCGACTGCGTAGCTGTCGTCTGCTCCGAAAGTGGATTTGTAGAAATCCAGCACCGGCTTCAAACCTTCCGGTCCCACTATGGTAAGCGGTTCCGTACGGTGATAGAGCGACATGGTGCTGAGCAGGCCGTAGAGCCCGAAAATATGGTCTCCATGGATGTGGGAGACGAAGACGGCCTGAATCTTTACGAAGGAAAGATGCTCCTGGCGGATACGCTGCTGAGTCCCTTCCCCGCAGTCCAGAAGGTACAAGCGCCCGCGCACTGAAAGTGCCTGGGCGCTTGGATTTCTGTCGGAGAAGGGCACGGCCGAAGCCGTACCCAACATTGTTACCGAGATCGGAGACATTACTTGCCTTCTGCCTCGAGCTTGTCCTTGAGGGCCGCGAGGGCGTCGATGTCGCCGAGGGTGGTCTTCTCGATATTCGAGTTAACCTTCTTGACGGCCTTCTTGGTGGTCTCAGCTTCGGCTGCCACGGCCTTCTCCTTTACCTCCTGATAAGTGCGGAGGTGGCTGAGAAGGATGCGGCGGGTGCTGCGGCGGAGCTCGATGACCTTGAATGGGAGCTTTTCACCGGCCACTGCCTGCTTGCCGTCTTCCTTGACGAGCTCGCGGGTGAATGCGAAACCGGGAACCTCGCTGCCGAGGTCGATGTTGGCGCCCTTGTCGGTAGTGGAGACGATAGTGCCTTCCACGGTGCTGCCGACCGGGAACTGAGCCTCAACTGCATCCCACGGGTTGGGAGTGAGCTGCTTGTGGCCAAGGCTGAGCTTGTGGCCAGCCTCGTCGAGGTCGAGGATCTGGACGTCGATGACATCGCCGGGAGCGACAACCTCGGACGGATGCTTGATCTTGTTCCAGCTGAGGTCGCTGATGTGAACGAGACCTTCCACGCCGTCTTCCAGTTCTGCGAACACGCCGAAGTTGGTGATGTTGCGCACGGTGGCCTTGTGGGCGCTGCCGACAGGATAGCGGGCTGCGATGTTCTCCCACGGGTTGGCCATGAGCTGCTTGAGACCGAGGCTCATCTTGCGGGCCTCACGGTCGATGCTGAGGATCTGGGCTTCGACTTCGTCGCCGACCTTGAGGAATTCCTGTGCACTGTGAAGCCTGGGGCTCCAGGACATTTCACTGACGTGCACGAGACCTTCCACGCCGGGTTCGATTTCGATGAATGCGCCATAGTCGGCAATGAGGATGACCTTACCCTTCACCTTGTCGCCAGCCTTGAGGTTGGGATCAAGAGCGTCCCACGGATGCGGGGCGAGCTGCTTGAGACCGAGGGCGATGCGCTTCTGCTCGGGGTTGAAGTCGAGCACGACCACCTTGATCTTTTCGTCCAGGGAGACGATTTCCTCCGGGTGACCTACGCGGCCCCAGGAGAGGTCGGTGATGTGGATGAGACCGTCCACGCCGCCGAGGTCCACGAACACACCGTAACCGGTGATGTTCTTGACCACGCCTTCGAGAACCTGGCCCTTCTCCAGCTTGGAAATGAGTTCCGAACGCTTTGCTTCCTGTTCGGCCTCGAGGAGAGCCTTGTGGGAAACCACTACGTTGCGGAATTCCTGATTTATCTTGACGATCTTGAAATCAATGGTCTGACCGACGAACTGGTCGTAGTCACGGATGGGCTTGATGTCGATCTGGCTGCCGGGGAGGAATGCCTCGATGCCGAACACGTCCACGATCATGCCGCCCTTGGTGCGGGTCTTGACAAAACCCTTTACGATTTCGTCCTTGTCGTAGGCTTCGTTGACGCGGTCCCAGCTCTTGAGAGCGCGGGCTTTGCGATGACTGAGGACCAGCTGGCCCTTCTTGTCCTCTGCGTTTTCTACGTAGACTTCCACCTTGTCGCCAACCTTGAGGTCGGGATTGTAGCGGAATTCAGTGTTGGAGATGACGCCTTCGCTCTTACCTCCGATGGTGACGGTAACCTCGCGCTTGCCGATAGCGGTAACTTCGCCTTCGACAACCTCGCCTTCCACTACCTTGGAAAGGGTGGCGGCATAGGCCTCCTTGATTTTTTCGCGGTCTTCACCGGGTACTTCCCCGCCCTCGAAAGCTTCCCAATCGAAGTCCTTCGGGTCGATGGATGCGTTCAGACGCGCCTTTTTGATTTCTTCGTTTTCTGCCATAATAGTAACTTGAAAAACAAACTAGTAGTTAAACATTATATTGTGCTACGGCGGGACGCGCCCGCGCGTAAAAGCCCGCAAAGTTAGAAAAAGTTTTTTATATTTGCACTACTATGAACGAACATCTTTTTTTAACCGATTTGGGAGCGCAGATTCTCAGCTATACCTCCACCGTTCTGTTCCTCGTTTATCTGGTCCTCCAGATAATGAAGCACAAAGCCATGTGGAACGTCTATATTCCCAGTTGCTTCGCAGCAATAATAACCTTCCTGGACAGCAACACCTGGGCATTTGCAGCCCTGAACGTGTATTACGTGGTAATGGGTGCAATCGGCATCATGAACTACCGCAGCATCGCCAATTCAGCGGAGGCCAAGGAGGCCGACACTTCCGGAAAAATCCTCCTGAAAAAACTCCCAAAGAGGGATATCCTCATCGCCGTAGCTATCACCGTGTTGGGCATACCGGCGCTGTATTTCATCCTTTCGGCATGCAACGACCACACTCCCCTGCTGGACGCCGTGGTAACCACCCTCAGCATCATCGGAACATGGTGGCTAACCAAGTCCTACATTCAGCAGTGGTGGCTTTGGATTGTGGCTGACGTATTTGCAATATGGATGAACATTATCCTGGTGAACCTCGGCTACACGGACAAAAAGCCTTTCATCATAATGTTCGTCTTCTGCATTATTTCCTCCGTCGTAGGTCTTATTACCTGGGGCAAGAAGGGGAAATATGTAGACTAGCGGAAAAGATTCCAGAAAGCAATAAAAAGGAGCACCGCGCCGCCGATTATCTCGGCCGTGCGGCCAAGCCATTTGCCCAGGCGCGAACCGCCTGATATTCCGAGAATTACGCTGAGTGCGGTGATTACGAAAACCGCCACGAACAGGGGCATGAATTCATGCCAGCTTACCCCGCTTATGCTCTGAGCTGCGCCTACCGCCGCGGCGTCTATGCTGGTAGCCACCCCTCCGAGAACCACGTTCTTGAAGGAATTCAGTTCCAGAGCCTCTTCTTTACCCAGAATTGCGCTCACGAGCATGGAACCGCCCACATAAAGCAGCAGCAGGAAGGCCACTATCTTCACGGCTTTGCCCAGGAGCCCGACGAAGAGTTCTCCGAAGCCCCAGCCGGCGAGCAGCAGACCTGCCTGAATCACCGCAAACGCCAGGGCTATCACGGCTATACGCTTCCAACCGGGATTACGAAGTTTAACGCTGGAACAAAGGCTTACCGCAAAACAGTCGGCACACAGGCTCGCGGCCAGAAGTATCGATTCCCAGATGCTCATGCCTTGAAGGGTTGACGGCCTGCGAGCGAACGCCCGAGGGTCAGGGAATCGGCGTATTCGAGGTCGTCCCCGAAGCCAAGGCCGCGGGCAAGTGTGGTCACCTTGGGCCCGAAGGCCTCAATCTGCCTGTAAATATAGAACGACGTCGTCTCTCCTTCCACGTCGCCGCTGAGGGCGAGAATCACCTCCACCTTGCCTTCAGCCTCCTTCACCCTGTCTACCAGACGGCCGATGGTGAGGTCGGACGGGCCCACTCCGTCAATCGGGGAGATGATGCCGCCGAGCACATGGTACACGCCGCCGTACTGGCCGGTGGCCTCGATGCTCAACACGTCGCGCACGCTCTCCACCACACAGATCGTGGAATGGTCACGCGAGCTGTCGGCGCAGATGCCGCAAAGATCCCCGTCGCACACCATACCGCAATTCGTGCAGTAATGGATATCGTCTGCCAGGGCGGCTATGGCGGCTGCGAAATGCCGCACGTTCTCCTGCGGCTGACGCAGCAGATGCAGGGCCAGGCGGAGCGCGCTGCGGGAGCCGACTCCCGGAAGAGAGCCTATGGCTTCTACGGCCTCCTGAAGGGTCTTTGACGGATAATCGTTCATTACGAGGTACAAATTTACAGAATTTTTTTTACTTTTGCGGGCTGACTTCTCCGTGACGTCAGCTAACCCGTAATATTAACCCCTTCCGACGCACAGGTGTGCCGGGACAAAAACAGGAAGCGGAATGATCAGCATTTTCTACAGGCAAGGAGCTGACATTATTGTAAGCCAACACGAAACGGAGTTTGCTAAGATTAGCAAAAGCAGTGTTCTTTGGATAGACCTCCTCTCCCCAACCGGGGACGAGAAGCGTGCTACCGAAGAGTTTCTCGGAACCGAAATCCAGAGCCGTGCGACGGCCGAGGAGATCGAAAGCTCTTCGCGTTTCTTCGAAAACGAAACCGCCATCTTCGCCAACACCAACTTCCTCTCCCCCGCCGGAGACGAGATGTCTGAAGACCCGGTATCGTTCACTCTTGCGGGCGGTACGCTCGCAACCCTCAGGGACATACCCCTCCGCAGCTTCGACCAGTTGCAGAGGCGCATCCAGGCCAGGCCGGCCCAATACGAGAACGGCTGGTGGATCTTCGCGTCCATACTCGACCAGAGGGTGGACCTCGATGCAGATATCATCGAGCTCATGAGCAAGGAGACCTCGCAGTTCAGCCGCAGAATCAACCAGAAAGAGGACATCAACGAGGACTTCCTCCTGGATATCAACCAGTTACAGGAAAACGCCAGGATGGTTCGCGAGAACATCGTGGATAAGCAGCGCCTCATCACGAATATCCTTAAGAGCGACCGTTATCCCGACAAACTGGAGGCGAAGCTCAATGTAATACAGCAGGATATCTCGTCCCTTATCAACCACACCAACTTCAACTTCGAGAGGTTGGAGTACATGCAGGATACCGTGGTCGGTCTTATCAACCTCGAGCAGAACAACATAATGAAGGTCTTCACCCTCATCAGCGTGCTGCTCATGCCCGCCACTCTCATCGCCAGCTTCTACGGCATGAACGTAGAGCTGCCCTTCGCCAACTTCAAGCTCGCGTGGGTGGGAATTCTTGCTCTAATGGTGATTATCCTTCTTGTGGTCATCTTCATCTTCCGCCACAAGAAGTTCTTCTAGGCCTACATCAGCCAACCGGACATATCCTTTCCATCGGCTTTTCCGAGGCGGATTTCCGTCGAGGAGATGTCTACGTTGGGGGCTTTGAAAAGATGGATGCGGTAGGCGGGGTTTTCCTTTAGAAGACGGGCTTTCGCGTGGCCGCGATGGTAGCCTTTTCTCGGGAAGACGCCGACGCCGTAGTCCAGAAGGATGCGTTCGTGGTAGCGCCATCCGCCGAAGTTTTCCAGATTGTCCGCTCCGATGACAAGAGTGAAGCGGTTCTGCGGTTCCGCCGCCTGCAGGGCGTCAAGAGTGTTGATGGTATATTGGGGAGACGGCATATTCAGCTCGATGTCGAGCACGCGGACTTTAAGATCCGGATGACGCTTCACCGCCGCCACGGCCGCTTCATAACGCTCGCGGCCAGTTGGGTGGCTATGCTTTTCCTTGAAGGGATTCTGGGGCGTAACCACCAGATACACAATATCGAAGCCTCCTTCCGCCGTAAGGTAGCGGATGATTGCTTCATGACCTTTGTGCAGTGGATTGAAGCTCCCGGAATAGACGGCGACGTTCATTACTTGGAAAGGAACTCGTCTACCAGTTTTTCCGCCTCGGCGAAGGCTTTCTCCAGATCGTCGTTCACCAGAACCACGTCGAACTTGGGGGCGTAGGTCATTTCTTCCGCCGCCTTGGCTACGCGCTTTTCTATATCTTCCGCGGAGTCGGTGGCACGGCTTACCAGACGCTGCCGGAGTTCTTCTATGGAAGGAGCCTGGATGAACACCGACAGGGCGGCATCGCCAAAATATTTCTTGAGGTTCACGCCACCTTTCACGTCCACGTCGAAGATAACCACGTGACCCGCGTCCCAGATGCGCTGGATCTCACTTTTGAGGGTGCCGTAGAAGCGCCCGGGATACACCTCTTCGTATTCCACGAAGCCGTCGGCCGCGATGCGGCTGCGGAAATCCTCTTCAGAAAGGAAGTAATAATCCACGCCGTGGACCTCGGTTCCGCGAAGCGGACGGGACGTAGCCGAGACCGAAAACTCCATCTCGGGATGCAGATCCAGGATATGGTGCACTATGGTGCTTTTTCCGGAGCCCGAAGGGGCAGAAAAAATGAGGGCTTTGTTATTCATTTCTCCGCAAAAATAGTTAAATTTGTGGACGTTTTAACAGCTATTATTTATTATTCAATATTAATTATGATCAATTACAAAGATTTGGGCCTTGTGAACACCCGCGAGATGTTCGCGAAGGCAGTTAAGGGTGGATACGCCATCCCGGCATTCAATTTCAACAATATGGAGCAGCTCCAGGCCATTATCATGGCAGCTGCCGAGACCAAGTCCCCGGTTATCCTTCAGGTTTCCAAGGGCGCCCGCAACTATGCGAACCAGACCCTTCTCCGCTACATGGCGGAAGGTGCTGTGGCATATGCCAAGGAACTCGGCTGGGAAAAGCCCCAGATCTGCCTCCACCTGGACCACGGCGACAGCTTCGAGCTCTGCAAGAGCTGCGTAGACATGGGCTTCAGCTCGGTCATGATCGACGCCTCTTCCCTCCCCTACGAAGAGAACATCGCCCTCACTAAGAAGGTGGTTGACTACGCACATCAGTTCGATGTCACCGTAGAGGCCGAACTCGGCGTTCTAGCCGGCGTTGAAGACGAAGTGTCCGCCGCCGAATCCCACTACACCAAGCCCGAAGAGGTGATTGACTTCGCAACCCGCACCGGCTGCGACTCCCTCGCCATCTCCATCGGCACCAGCCACGGCGCCTACAAGTTCACTCCCGAACAGTGCACCCGCGACCCCAAGACCGGCAGGCTCATTCCCCCGCCGCTCGCATTCAACGTCCTTCATGAAATCGAGAAGAAGCTCCCCGGCTTCCCCATCGTTCTTCACGGTTCCTCCAGCGTTCCGCAGGAATATGTGGACATCATCAACGAGTTCGGCGGCAAGCTGCCCGATGCAGTAGGTATCCCCGAAGAGCAGCTCCGCGAGGCCTCCAAGAGCGCAGTCTGCAAGATCAACATCGACTCCGACAGCCGTCTTGCCATGACCGCCGCCATCCGCAAGGTCTTCCACGACAAGCCCGGTGAGTTCGACCCGCGCAAGTACCTCGGCCCCGCCCGCGACGAGATGAAGAAACTCTACATGCACAAGATCGTGAACGTTCTCGGTTCCGACGGAAAGGCTTAAACCATGTCAGAACAGAAATTCAGGATTGAAAGTGACCTCCTCGGTGAACTCCAGGTTCCCGAGGAGGCCTATTATGGGGTGCAGACTCAGCGTGCAATCAACAATTACCGCATCTCCACCACCCATATGTGCGACTATCCGGAGTACATCATAGCAATGGCGTACGTCAAGATGGCCGCAGCAGAGGCAAACGCCCGTCTGGGCGTCCTGGACCGCAAGATCGCAGATGCGATAGTTGCAGCCTGCAAGGAAATCGTGGACGGCAAGCTTCACGACCAGTTCCCTGTAGACATGATGCAGGGCGGCGCCGGAACCTCGGTGAACATGAACGCCAACGAGGTTATCGCCAACCGCGCCCTGGAACTCATGGGGCACAAGAAGGGAGAGTACCAGTACTGCTCCCCCAACGACCATGTGAACTGTGCGCAGAGCACCAACGACGCCTATCCCAGCGCCTTCCGTTATACCTTTGTCCGCATGAACAGGCACCTGGAAGAGGCCCTGAAGAATCTCATCGCCTCCTTCCGCGCCAAGGGCGAGGAATTCAAGGATGTGATAAAGATGGGCCGCACTCAGTTGCAGGACGCTGTTCCCATGACCTCCGGCCAGGAGTTCAACGCCTTCGCGAACAACCTTGAGGAAGAGCTCGCAAACCTCGAACGCAACGCAGTGCTTCTCAAGGAAATCAACATGGGCGGCACTGCCATCGGCACCGGCCTCAACGCAGTTCCCGGCTTCGCTGAACTCTGCACCGAGCTCATGAGCGAGTTCACCGGAGACCACTTCGAAAAAGCCGCAGACCTTGTGGAAGCCACGCCCGACACCGGCGCCTACGTCAGCTATTCTGCAGCGCTCAAGCGTCTGGCCGTCAAGCTTTCTAAGACTTGTAACGACCTCCGTCTCCTTGCCTCCGGTCCCCGTTGCGGCCTGCACGAGATCAATCTCCCCGCAATGGCTCCCGGTTCTTCCATCATGCCCGGCAAGGTGAATCCCGTGATTCCCGAGCTCATGAACCAGATCTGCTTCAAGGTCATAGGCAACGACACCACGGTAGCCTTTGCCGCAGAAGCCGGTCAGCTTCAGCTTAACGTGATGGAACCCGTGATTGCAGAATCAGTGCTCGAGAGCATCACATGGCTCATCAACGGCATGAACACCCTCCGCACCAAGTGCATCGACGGCATCACCGTGAACGCAGACCACCTCTACAAGATGGTCAAGCACTCCATCGGTATCGTCACCGCCCTCAACCCCTATATCGGCTACAAGGCCTCCACCAAGGTCGCCAAGGAAGCCCTGGAAACTGGAGTGGGCGTCTACGACCTGGTTCTCCACCATGGTCTCATGACGAAGGAAAAGCTCGACGAGGCCCTGGATCCCAAGGCCATGACGAGCTCGCACGAGTTCCTGAAATAATTCCTATTAGAAGGAATGCAGATAGCATCTAGCCTCTTGCCACTTGCAGGAGGCTAGATTCTTTTTACTGATTAGGAAATTCAGCATCCCGCTGTCGAAGAAGCGCAGGCCCCAATCGTCGTTTTCATCAATCTGAAGCAGCGAAACCATGCCAGGTGCCGCCTCGCGCACTTCTTCGAAATAGGGTTTGCCGAGCAGACAAGTATAACTCTCGGATCCGCCGAAAAGAATCTCCTCGGCCGGAAGGCAGGCCGGAGTGCCGTCTTCATAGACTATGCTGTGAGTGTGCAGATTCTCGCAAGTTGGAGAATACAGCACCTTGAAATACTGCGGGTTCCACTCCCCCATTCCCGGGGCCACGTCGGCGTCGAGATTACCCAGGAAATAGTCCAACGCCGCGAAGAAATAGAGCATTCCTTCATGAGGCAGCAGGCCTTCGGGATCGTACGGTGCCAGGTCGGCGCAGCGGATTTGGCAGACGAAGGTGAGCGGGTCGTAATACAGTTCCCCATCCATGTTTACCGGCACCTCCGGATACTCGAGCTCCTCGGGCATATCGGGGAAGCCCCACCATTTGCTGCGCCCGAAGAGTTCGGAATCCGTTTTTGCGAAGGAGAGCGAAATCATCTTCCCGATACTATAAATCCAACCTCAGAAGAGACCTTTCAAGCGAATCGTATTTGCGAAGGCCCTCTTTGGATACGGAAAAGCCTTTTGACAGGAAGTTGTTCAGGCTGAAACTGTTCCCGGGCGAAACCGTCGCCAGGATCAGCTTGCGTCCGGAACTCCTGGCCAGCGATACGGCGCAGTCTGTAAGATGCTTTTGAATGCCGAATCCCCTCCACTTCGGGTCTGTCACCACCACATCGAAGGTAAGCACGTCGCCAGGCTGCTCCCCGGCGTCCGAAGCAAGGTTCCGTGAAGATACCCTGCCGTTCACAAGCACGGCGAACCCTGCAAGGCTGCCATCAGGAGCAAAAACGCCAAGGACAGTATCCATATAGATACTCTCGATGAGTTCCGCCCTGCAGAGGGGATAGAAAACGCTCTTGTCCGCAATCTGCTCGCAAGCCCGGGCCTGAAGATTCAGGACAGGCGACACGGAATCAAAGCCGAGGGTGCGTATCCCGAAAGCTGTCGATTTTTCTTCAAAACTACCGACCTCAGCCCCGGGCACCCTGGCGGCATCGTTCGTATACAGCCTTCCCGACAGATACTCATCGCTAAAGGCATTTTCCGCCTTCGGAATTGGAGAGCCTGTCTTGCGACGGTGACGTATCCATGCCTCATACAGCCTGAAGATTTCATTGTACGAAGAAGAGGTCGGAAGCAGGTGGTGCTCCTGAACGAAGCTGTCGTTGGTAAAGATGAAAAAGCGGTATCCGAAAAGGTCGTCCAGGTCTTCAATCCGGGCAATCTTGTGGCTGTAAAGCAGATAGAGATTTTCGAAGAATGTGCAATAGCAGGCGATGTCTGTATCTTCTATACCGTCCCACACGCCTGGAGCACCCTGCGGACGTTCAAGGGCCTGATACACCTTCATCAAATGCTCATTGTCGTGGAAATAATTGTTCTGGTCGATAAGCATCTGGCAGCAGGTGACTTCCTGCGAATTCTTTATTTCCACAGGGATGAAAATCGTTCCCACCAGAGTAGCCGCAAGGGCGAAAACGCCCACGGCCGCCTCGTCTCCGAGATGAAACACACCCACCAGAAGGAAGCAGACCACTATCGTAAGGATGGTCGCCACCACTATTATGGTCCTTTTCCCCGCAGGGCTGATATGTACCTGTGATTTCACTGCTTAAATCTTAAAAGATAAAATGCCAGAGTTTGACCAGCAGGCCCCATATCCATTTCAGGAGCATGAAGCCCAGCATTATGGCGTAGACAAGCGCGATGAAGGCGATCTTGAGTACCTGCAGTCCCAGCCAGAACACCCCGGAGGTAAGGACCGAGAGGCCGAGATAGTTGAGACCCAGCATCACGGCAAGTATTCCCGCCGCTATGAGCATATAAAGCCCCATTCCGGTGAATACATAGCCAAACACGGTCAGATGCCGCGCCTTGCTATGGTCGGAGTTGTTCATAATCGATTTTATGAACCAGAGCAACCCAAGGAATATCAGGCACTGCACAATCGGCAAGCAACTGGACGGCCTCCACGCGGGATCGTTTACGATATGGGCGTAACGCAATACGGGATTGAGCTCGTGGTAGAAATTATAGATAAACGGAGTCCCCAAAAGAGCTACCAGCCAGAACATCAAGTCGTTACCCATATTATAGAGGGTATTGAGGTGGGTGTTCACCTTGGATTCGATTCCTGCCTGCACGCCCGTCCTGCCATAAACGTGCAGCTTTTCCACCTGCTCCAGCAGTTTGCGGGCCTTGATGGTGCCAACACCGCCGACCTTCTTCTTCGCTTCCTTCAGCCACTTGTCGGCCAGTTCCGTAATGGGAGACACCCCGGCATAGAAGCGCTCTTCGCCAAGGGCGGAGGTGATGCAGCCGGTGTAGGTGCGGCCCTTGTAGGTGTACTGCACCCACCAGGCGTCCACCCTGTAGATATCCGCCTCCTGGAAAAGGATATGGCAGTTGCTTCCGGTCTTCCCGGCATGCTGGCCTATGTCGGAGTCGAGCTGCGCGCCTATCTGGCTGTCTTCGGTGAAGACGCCCTTGCTGATGGCCGTCTGGCGTTCGTGGAAGAGATGCTGGCCGCTTAATTGTTTTTTCTGGTCGACGATTTCCTCTATCTTCGCCATGTTGTTGGTAAAGAAATAGTGGGAATCCCTTACGTTTTCCAGAGACTGGTCGATGGTGAAACAGTGTACGTTTTTGCCGTGGCCTTCGCAGACCGGACAGGTAACCTTTCCGCTGCCCCCGCAGGTACTGCACTCCACTGTGCCGCTACCGCCGCAATTGCCGCAGTTTACATAGTAATAGTGCGTCCTGTAGCCGTAAACCGGCTCACGGTGGCCGTCGGAGTACACATTGTATCCGGTTACCTCATATCTGGATTCGCTCTTCTGTATCTGTCCGCTTCCGCCGCAGCTGCTGCAGGTGTTTCTGCCGTCGCCGCCGCAGTTGGAGCAGATCACCCTACCGCTGCCGCTGCATCGGGTACATGTCTCCACGTGGTGAGAACCGGGCACCTCAAAGGACTTGCCGTTATGCACGAACTTGTCCGTTGTGAGCAGGTTGTAGCTCCACACATCCACATCGGAAGGTTTGTAGAACCTGCGGTTATAGACGTCTCCACCCCTGTACGGATACTGCTTGTTGTTGACCGGACGGGTATCGTACTGGGAATGCAGATGTTCTACGTAAATGGGATCGAGGTCGTACTTCTGCAGCACTATCTCGTTTCCGTAGTCGCCGAAGGGATGGCCCTCCGAGCGCGAGGCATATTCGTTTATCAGCCTTTTTACCCTCTCCCGCGCATCATTGTCGATGGGAAGGGACTGGTGTCTTAAATACTTTTCCGACATAGCCGCTCTTATACAGGTTTAATGAAGAAAGTCTTAATTACCTTTATGGTGAAAATCACCGCAAAAGCGACCAACACCACCAGGAAATAAATGGTAAGGCCAGGACTGTACCCTTCGGCCGGGAGGAACTTGAAGGTAGCTTCTATGCGCTCCATGAAATTGGCCTTATAGTCGGCCAATGCCTCGGGCGACGCCTTCGCGGCCGCCTTCTGGGCGGCTTCCTCCTTCATTTTGTCCTCCTTATGAAGCTTTTCTGCATACTTTTCACGGGCAGCCTTCTCGGCCGACTCCGACCAGCTGACCTTAAACTCCTTGAACAGTTTGCCGATGGCGATCTTCTTGAAGGGCGACGCAATCTCGCGGGCGGCGGTGGCCGTAAAGATGGAATCGACGGGTATTTCCTTACTCCTGGTTCTCAGGGCCTCCTGTTGAACCGGGTCGGTAATCTTCTCTCTCTTTTTGTGCCTGGTACAGGAGGAAAAACTCACCAGTACCGTGAGAGCCAGCATGATTATTAAACCTGTTCTTTTCATAGATGATATAATGATTACAATATTTTCGCAAGTATGACGGATGTATTGTCCACTCCCCCGCCTTCGCAGGCCATGCGGTAGAGGTCATCGGCGCCAGCCCCTTCTGAAAGGGCTGTCTCGATCTCCTCGTCGGGCACCATGTCGGAAAGGCCGTCCGAGCAGATAAGAAGCATATCCCCGGGGAGGAGCTTGCCCTCCAGGTCGTCCACCCTCAGCCGTCCCTCGCAGCCACCGCCGAGGCAGTTCAGCAGCAGTTTGCTGGCGTTCGGGTCGCCAGTTATACCGCGCTCGGTGTCGTCGGTGGTGAGCTGACGCAGGATACCCTCGCGGAAGCGGTAGGTGCGGCTGTCGCCCGCGTTGATAAGCCAAATTCGGCCGTAGTGCCAGATAACTCCGGTAAGCGTACAACCCATGGGTTTTGCCTGCCCCTGGTCCGCCGCTGCGCGGTTCAGTTTGAAAGCTATGTATTTGGTCGCTTCGCGGATGTCGTCTTCAAAGGTTTCGGGACGGATATGGTGGAATGCGAGCTGTTCCTTGATCTCATCCAGTGCAAACTCGCTCGCCTCCTCCCCTTTCTCGTGGCCGCCCATTCCGTCCGCTACGAGCAGATAGAAAAAGCCGTCGTCGGGAGTGTCCACGACCAGCGAAGCGGAGTCGTCCCGGAGGAACTTCCCGCTTACGCTTATCGCGTCCTCGTTGCCCTCGCGGACAAGGCCTTTGTGACAAATTGCCTGGATATCGAGTTTCATTCTACTGTAAAGTCAAGGGTTGCTATGCGCACTTTGGAGCCTTTCTTCAACGGAGTGGCTACGCCGGTCTGAAGACGCGCTCCGTCCACGAGAGTGCCGTTGGTAGAGCCCATATCGGTGATGCTCCAGTTTCCGGCGCCTCCGCTGATGGTTCCGTGACGGCCCGATACATACGGGCATGTGGAGAGTTCCGGCCAGATGCCGCCGGCGCGTCCGAACTGGCCTTCCTTCAGCTCTAGCCTCCAACCGTTGCCGACCAGCGCTGTTGCCTGAATGTTGGCGGAAGCATTTTCGGGCGATTTTGACGCACCCCCCACCTCTAAACCCGGGGGGGTGTCGCGTTTTTCCTCATTTTTGACACCGACTCCTCCAGTGGAGCCGCTCGCTTCAGCGGAGCCCCCCTCCAGCCACTTGCGTCCGGGAATCAGGTCGCTCCCGCACACGGGGCACTCGGTTCCGCGCTTCGGGCGTTTGCACTCCGGGCACCATTTGAGTTCCTTCCCGCACTGATCGCAGAACGCGCTGTCGTCGGGAATCATCTGTCTGCATTCGGGGCACTGTATCATAACACGTCCTCCATCATTATGGTTTTCTTCTCTTCGAGAGTATGCTGCTGGCCGTCTTCCGCGAGACGGGCCGCGAGGTTACTCTTCACCTCATCGAAGAGATTGCGGGCGTCGCGTCCGTTGCCGAACGAGCGTCCACGATTATTGTACATCATGGTAAACTTGGCGCGGATGGCGTTCTCTGCCATCGGATCCAGGGTATAGCCGCCCTTCTTCGCATGGATCATGAAGATCTGGAACAATTCGTCCGGATTGTAATCCTCGAAGATGATCCGATTGCGCTCAGGGAAACGACTCTCGAAACCGCTGTTGCCGGCAATGAAGTCCTGCATCTCATAGGTGTAACCCGCCGCTATGCAGACGAATTTGCCGCGGTCGTCTTCCAAACGCTTCACCAGTGTTTCAAGCGCAGCCTTTCCGTAGCCTCCGTGGGCGCCAATATCATCGGCCAACTGGTAAGCCTCGTCGATGAAGAGGATACCGCCCATAGCCGTGTCAATCACATGGGAAGTGATGGCCTCGGTGTCGCCCAGATAGCGGCCGATGAGCTTGCTCTTATCCACTTCAACCACGTTGGGAGTGGGAAGGGCACCCATGGAATAGAGTATCTTGCCCATGAGACGGGCGACCGTGGTCTTACCGGTACCGGGATTGCCGAGGAAGAGATAATGCCCCAGCGGAATCTGCGGCCGGCGGTCCTCCAGCTTTGCCGACTCTATCTCATTGTTGATGGTATGGGCGAGCTTGGTAAGGGCAGTTTTCACTCCTGTGAGACCCACGAGCTGGTTCAGTTCCGCCAGACATTCGTCTACCGATATCTTTTCCGGTTCGTCGAAGGGAATATCCTCGGCATATGCGAGCTTGGCTGTGGCCAGGATTTCGGGAGTCCACTGGTCGTATGGTATCTTCTGGATGCGGTTATTGATATTGGTCTTGGTCTCCGCCACCTTCTTCATGGCTTCACCGGCATTGCCGAACTTGTCGTCCTTCATGGCAACCATGGTGCGGAACATGTTCTGGGCCTTCGTGCGGGCGGCCTCATCGGCAAGGGCGAAGTTGTACTTCTTGGCCTTGGCAGCACGCTCGTATATCTCGAGGAGCTCTTCGGCGGAATAGTCGTCGATGTGGATAGTGTGGGAGAAACGGCGCCTCAGACCGGGATTGGAGTTCATGAACGTCTCCATCTCCTTGGGATAGCCGGCACAGATCACGACGAACTTTCCGGCCTCGTTCTCCATGCGTGTCATGAGGAGCTTAATCGCATCCCTACCCTCGGAACTGGTGCTGCGGCCGGCCTCGTCCATGGGCTCGATGCCGTAGGCCTCGTCCAGGAAGAGCACTCCGCCCATGGCCTCGTTGATGGCGTCGTTCATGTTCTTGGACGACTCGTTCACGTACTTGCTCAAAATCTGGTCCGGTACCTTTTCGGTGACGCGGTCCGTGGATGTTACGCCAAGGGCCTTGAAGATACGGCCGAAGATACGGGCCACAGTGGTCTTACCCGTACCGGGATTGCCGGTAAGGATGAAATTGTATTTCGTGAGCCCTTCGGCTGCCTCGCCCATTTCGATGAGCCGCTTCTGCACGGCCACCTCATTCACTATACGGCGTATGGCTTCCTTTACGGATTCCATGCCCACGAACTGGTCGAACTCCTTCATTATTTCGTCCACGGATATCTCCTCGGTAGCGTCTTCGCCTACTATATCCGCATAGCTCAGCACATTGTCTTCCGCTCCGCGAAGACGATGACGTTTGACCGCCAGATCGAAGAGATTGCGCACTTCGCCGGCATTGCCAAAGGTGTCGCCGCGTTTCAGGTACATCTTGTCAAAGACCTGAGGCAGCATCTCCTCCGCCTTCGCATCGAGAGTGAACTCGGTTTCCTCGTCGTTCCGCTTCATGTACATGCGGAAGAGTTGCTCGAGCTCGCGAGCGTTGTAATCGGGGAATTCTATCGTAACATTAAGCCTTCGCGGAAGACCGGGGTTCATGCGCACGAATTCGCCCATTTCCTTGGTATAGCCTGCCATGATGCACACGAAGTCACCCTTTCGGTTCTCCAGGATATTAAGGATGGTGTTTACCGCATCCATGCCGTAACTCCCCTTTTCTCCGCTGCTGCCTTTCAGGGCGTAGGCCTCATCGATGAATAGCACGCCTCCCATAGCCTTGTTCACATAGTTGCGTACGTTGGCCTCGCTGTCGCCCACAAACTGACCGATGAGATCCTTACCGGAGATTTCCACGAACTGACCGGTTGGCAGGGCTCCGATGGCGTTCAAAATCTCACCGAACTTGCGGGCGAAAGTGGTTTTTCCCGTACCGGGATTGCCTGTGAAAAGATAGTGGTCCTTGAGGAGCTTTTCCTTCACGCCCTTTTCTTTACGGGTTTTCACGTTTCTCACAATGGCACGGATCTCGTCCTTCACGCTCTGAAGGCCGATGTAATTGTCAAGTTCCGCGAGTATCTGTTCTTCGGTCTTCGGAATGAAGCACTCGGCGGTGTCGATATCCTGCGCCTCGACCGTTTTGCTGCCGCGATATTTCGCCTTTACGTAGATGTCTTCCGCCACTTTTTCGGCAAGATGGCCGTTGGTATGGCCCAGTTCGGTCTGACGCATGTACCAGGCGAAATGAGCGTTCAGCTTGGCCGGAAGGTCGTCGGAGATTTCGGCCTTGAACTTTTCCTTGAGTATCTGGATTGCAAGCTGCGTGAGGTCAGCGATGCTGAATGCTGGAAGCACGAATTCGAATTCGAAGAGACGGTGAACGTCTTTATTGTTCTCAAGGAACTGCGCGATGTCGTTGTGCAGACCGCAGAGCAGCACGATGGGAGCACCTTCAGTGTTACGCATGCGCCGGAACAGCTTGTCGAGCTGGTTCACGTCCGATGCCTTGGTGGTGGGAAGGAGTTTCTGCGCGTTCGTGATAAGCAGGATGCCGTCCTTGAGAGCAGCGATATTCTTGTCGAAATCGTTCATGAACTCTCCCCAGTCGGCGGCGTCCACTTCCTTGGGGGCCTGTTTTGCCACGCCTGCAGCCAGCATCTTGCCCGATATCAAATGGGCGATGAAATTCTTTCCTGTGCCGGAATCGCCAAGGATGAGGCAGTCGAGCCCGATGCGCGCACCGCCGTTGGCGGCACATTCCTTGGCCACTTCGAGCTTTTTGTCGAGTTCGTCAAGCATTGGGGCGATGTCGTCTTTGCCTATCAGCCCCTTTTGAGTGGACGCAACTTCGAGTGTCCCTCCGCAGAAACGGCAGTAGCGCGCCTCCTGACGGTTTTCCTTTCCGCAATTCTTACAGGTCATATCCTATTCGTTATTCTTTTTCGCCGCAGCGGCTGCAGCTTTCAACTGATCAAGAGTAATTCCCCCTTCGGACGACTTGGACGGCTCCGCAGTTTTTGCGGGAGCTGGGGTCGACGCCGGCGCGGTGGTTTTGGGGGCCGTAGTGGCCTTTGCCGGTGCCGGAGCGGCTTTTGCGGGGGCTGTAGCAGCTTCCTTGGGCGCCGGAGGCGGGGTCTCTCCAGCGGCCAGCGCACGGGCTGTTTCGCTGCGGTTCACAGCCTTTATCGTCTTGTGGTCGGCTTCGCCAGTTATGTCGAGTCCGGCTTTGAGCTGGAAAGCCGATACCGCCTTGGCAGTGCCCGGGCCATAGTCGCCGTCGGGATTATTCTTCGTGTAGCCGGCAGCCTTGAGGAAGCGCTGCAAAGCCTTTACATCCTCGCCGCGGTCGCCCTGCTTCAGGCTGGAAGCCTGGATGAGTTTGGGCTTCTTTCCGGAAAAAACGGTTTCTATCTTGTCGGTTACGGGAGCCGAGAATTTCTCGAAACGCGGGCTCTTCGGAACCATCAGGCTGAAGAGAATCAGCACCCAGGCCGTACCGATGAATATCCACATGAAGATACGACGTTTGCGCAGATCGTTCCGCCAGTTGTTGATTTCATCGTCGTTGAAGGCGCCGTTAAGCGACGAGTCGAAAGAAGTCTCATCGTTGAAGGCGTAGTAGAGCGGTTCCAGCACCTGTTCGTCGAAACCTGGCTTGGTGAACTTGCGAGCCTTTTTGGCATAGGCGCTGGTGTTGAACACCGTCTTGATGCTCAGGAACACCAGGGCCGCCAGCACCACAATCGCGAAGAACCACACTACGTAAGCTCCGAGGAATTTCACCAACAGTTCCAGCAGGACTGCCGCGCCAACGCTTATGACCGTGGGGAGAAGGCAGCCGTCCAGATCGAACCAAAGCCACGCCACGCCGCCCACCACAAAGCCCAGCACCCATATCCAGCCGCCGGCATTCACGTTGGACAGCTCCACCACTGGATTGTCGATGATGGAGAACACCAGCATGGTAAACAGGATAAGCATTGGGATAAAGGCGAAAAGCACCGTGCCTATTCTCTGGAGCACGCTCCGGACACCGAGTCCCCTAACCTTCCCCTTGCCGTCGGAAAGGATGCGGTCGGCTTCGTCCTGAGCCTCGTCGAAACGCTCCACGTAAGAGATGTTTTCATCGATTTCCCGAAGATCTTCCAGGTAATCTTGCAGGAGACCCTCGTAGGCGAATTGCGGGCTCAGGTCGGCGTCGGGATCTTCCTGATGATGCACCGCGAGGAAGCCACGGAGACCGCGCTCGTCGTATTCCGTCTTAAGGGTATCTTTATCTTCCGAGAACACTCCGTCGAGATCAGTATAGGTTTCACCTGAATCCAGGCAGGTATACTCCGGCGTGGCGCCGAATCCCTTTATTACCTTCATCCAGGCGGCCTGGGCGCGGAAGAGGTCGTCTTTTGGACCGGCCTTCTTCTTGTAATCGTCGGAATTGCGGTCGGTGCAGTACACGAACCACTGGCGCTGTTTCTCAAAACGGGAGCCCTTGGTGTCGAGCGCCTTAGTAACATAGTGGTAGTCTTCGGGCCCCAGGAAGTTCGCCGCGATGCTGAGCACGGTACTGACAGGCACTTCCAGGTTCATCGGAGTCCAGGCCGTATCGGCCCATATCTTCGTCACTTTGGACATATCGCCTCCGCAGATGTTCCAGAAAATGTGATATGCCTTGTTCAGCAGCTTTCCCAGCCCCTCCCCTGTCATGGCGTAGTCGGGATTCGAAGGGTCGTTCCGCAGGTTGATGTCCGAGAGCGGGTCGATCTGCTGCACCCGCAGCATGTAATTCTCGAAGGAGCCTCCCGAAGGTTCCAGACTCCCGGCAAGCGACTTGTTGCGGGCATACACCCATTCCTTGAAAATATCTCCCCCCACCATGGAGGCAGTAGAAGGAATGGGCAGCGCATCATTGAAGAAGTTGCTCACGTCCTTGAGGGTGACGGCACGCACGCTCACCGTATCGCCGTTTTCACGGGAAAAGCCGTCAAGCGGGAAGCTGTAGCTCGGATCCAGCATGTAAATAGCGGCCCAGGTGCCCAGAGTCTGATCCTGAGGATAGCGTTTCTCCACTATGTCCTGAATCTCGGCGGCGAGTTCCGGATAGGGTTTGAGCCAGCGCTCCACCTGTCCGCGGTAGAGATATTTCTTCGCCAGTTCGACATCCTCGCCCATGAAGCCGGCCAGTTCTTCCGGAGTATTGGCAACCTGATGCTTGGAGGCGTTGTAAGTGATGTTCAGGTCCTCTATACGAAGGGCCTCGTCCACGGGGACGTCCTCCCCGTTCATGGTGCGAACTATCTCATCCAGATTCCAGCGTTTGGCGGGATCCTTTATGAGCAGGCCGCGGCATATCTTCGCCAGCGGGTCGGGCATGTCGGCGGGAACCGCCATACGCCCCTTCACCTTGTCTATGGCCATGGCCTGTTCCTGAGCCAGGAAGGCCCCTTCGCCCATCCACAGCGACAGGATGGTCATACCCAGGGAGTAGAAATCCGCCTTGGGAGTGAGTTCTATGTAGATGCCATCGGGAAGGGTTATAGTGTCTGTATAGACCTCAGGAGCAGCGTATATGGGGGTGCGCACTTGTTTGGTGGCGCAGCTTCCGTTCTTGTCCAAAAGATCGGCAATGCCGAAGTCGCAGAGCACGCTGTTCCAGTTATTCCGGTTCTCTATGAGGATGTTGGCGGGTTTCACATCTTTGTGCAGCACCCCGGCCTTGTGCATGGCGTCGAGCGTCATGGCAGTCTTGAGCGCTATCGCCAGGATAGCCTGGGCATTGCCCTTTATGCCGGCCTGTGCGGCGCTGCCTTCGGGAAGATATTCCGCCAGTTCGAAGGACTCGTCGTATGCTAGCGGCTCTGCGATGTAGCCTTTCCCCTTGAGTTTTTCCAGGGCCTGCAAGACCTTTACGTTGGTCTTGAATCCGTGATGGCAGAGTTTGAGCGCGTAGCGTCCGCGCTTGTCGGTAACGATGTAGATATCGCCCTCGGAGCCTGCACCGATAAGTTTTTCAACGGTGTAGCTCTTGCCTCCTAACTTGACAGTATCACCCGGAGCATAGTTGCCTGATGGCACAGTACCACCCGGCTTCACCGGGCTGCCGGGAGCTGCAGCGGTAGGCTGGGGAGCAGAGGCAGTAGGCTGCGGCGCGGCGGCAGTTGGCTGCGGTGCGGCGGCAGTGGGTTGCGGTGCGGCGGAAGTTGGCTGCGGTGCGGCTGCGGTTGGTTGTGGAGCGGCCGCGGTTGGTTGTGGCGCAGCCGCGGTTGGTTGTGGCGCAGCAACGGTCGGCTGGGGCTCCTCATTTTTGCTGAGTCCTCCTTTAAGAGCGTTGAACAGATCGTTGTTCGATGCCATATATTACTCTTCTCTTTTGTAAACTTTTTTCTCCACCTTTTCGGAATACTCTATGGCTCCGGGGGTACCTTCCGGAACCACCTTGGTGTCCGTGCAGGTAATCCATTTGCCACCGAATTCCCTTACGGCGCATTCAGAAGGATTGCGATGGAGCACCTGACAGCGGTTGCATACCCATCCCATGGTCTTTTCCACGGGGATACCGTACCACTTTTCTTCCACTATCTCCATCACGGCCACCTTGCGGGCGGTGTAGAAGTTGCGCTGCTCCTGCGGAGTGGAGCCAGCTGGCGGAAGCATCTCTTCCATTACCTTGTTGGCATCCTCAACCGCCTTCTGATACTCCGCCATAACCTCCTCGCGGGTGCGGCCCATCTTGCGGGTCGTCGCCTTGGGAGTTTCGGCCGGGGTGAAGCCCACCTTGGCCATGAGTTCGTTAAGACGGATTTCGCCCTCGGTGGGGCCTTTAGGCTCTTCGGGCACCGCCTCATCGGCCGGAACGGCCCCCTCAAGCTCCGCTTGAAGCTCGGCTACCCTCTTAAGCAGCCTAGCGGCTTCCTGAACCTTCGGGTCCTGCTTCGCCTTGTCAACCGCACGACGGGCCGCCCTGGAAAGGGGCTGGGAGCACTGGCGGCAGAATGGCCGGTAATTACGGATATGGCAAGTGGGGCACATCACACCTTCGGCGGGCATGCCGCATTCAGGACAGTCCACATCGGTGGGAAGCATGGGTGCTCCGCAGAAAGTGCAATAGTCTACCAGTTTGCCGCCGCAGACGGGGCAAATCTCAAAATCCGGATGTATTGGGGCTCCGCAATGTGGACACTTGCCAAAGGGACTATTCTCCACCGAAGGAGTGCTTTTCTCCTTCGTGGCTACTTTCTCCCGGACTCTTTCCCTGACTTTGACGTCTTCGCTCATCTATTCAGTTCTGAGAAGGCCGTCCACCGCTTCGTTCACAGCCTGGAACATTTCATTCAGAAGACTCTTTGTGCGGAAACCTTCGATTTCGTAACCACTGTCGGTTTCGAGGGCGAACACTATGTTGCCGTAGATGGGATAACCGCCTCCGTAGAGAAGGGTTGCGGTCATGTTGTCCCCCACGGTCTTGTCGCCATAGCCGTTGCGGGCTACCATGAACACAAGATGACGCTCGTTCAAACGCAGCTTTTCCGTGAGCGCATTGAGGGCCGGGGTGAAGCGTACCACCTCCACGCGGTCGCAGCCAATCCAGGAAGCGAGCTCATCGCCCAGGGTCGCCCAGTCTTCGTGTTCGCTCTGGTGAACCGACACTATGCCGTAGAAATTCGCCACCATGAAAGCGGGGATAATTTCCTCCTCTTCTTCGGCGGGTTCCTCGGCAGGTTTTTCGGCTTCGGGTTCCTCTTCCGAGCTTTCGTCTACCGGATCGGGCAGTTCACAAAGGTCCTTCACCTTGAAGAAGAGATCCTTTTCTTTATCAGTGAGCTCGTTATCGGCGCAGATGATCTTTGCAAAAAGATTGGCCATCTGCCGTTTGCCGTCGTCGTCAAGACCCTTGATAAGAACCAGGGCGCGGGTGTCGTCCATTTCTTCTCCCGCCGCAATGATTTTATTCAACAGTTCCTGATCGACGGCCGGAAAGGTCTGGAAGAAGTCGTAAAGGGGCTGGATCTCTTCGTCCTTCGGGGTGTCGTCGGCGAAAATGAGATGCTTTGCAACGCGGTAAATCGCGGCTAGGGTTTCAGCTGTAGCGTTCATGGAGTATAGGTTTTTAGATTAATCGAACATAACTCTTGGATTCATCATGTGCGGAGTCTGCCAGTCGATGCCGTATTTTGCAAGGACTCCTCGCTTTTCGGCCCAGTAGCCGAAGCAGAAGCCCATCCCGCGGGGAACTCCCTTAAGGTGGCGGTAGCACTCTTCTTCCACTTCGTAGTATATCTCCTCCCACTTCTGGCTGCGCTCCACCGGGTCGAAGAGCAGATGGCGGCCGTACTTCCTGCAGAACTCCTCCATCGAGAGGGCTTTGGGATCGATGTAGTCTTCGAGCTTGGCGATTTCTTCCTTTACTCCTTCCGGAGTGAGGCGTTCACTCTTCTCCGCGGATTCCTCGAGCCAGGTGAGTTCACGGCGCAGGATGCCCAGCACGAAACGGGGAACGTCGTACTCCGGTAACTGCTCCACTATGGCGTTGCAGGCATAGGCCTTGCCCAGCGGCCCTTCTTCGGGATCGTCCAGCGTCTCAAGGAGCTTTATAGCTTTTTCGGCCAGAGGGAGGTTCAGGTAACCAGCCTGATCCTCGGAGTTTTTGCGCATCTTGTTTACCAGCGCAACTATTCTGTCGGCCTGCTTACTCATATTCGGAAACGGCTTAAGACCAGGCGTCGTATTGTCCTTTATCGTCGGGTTCCTGATAGTCCCAGTAGATTTCCATGAGACGGTCCCACATTTCCTGCTGCTCGGCGTTCATCTCCCCTTCCGCGGTAGCCGCTTTGTATAATACGTCGATGGCCCAGCGGTACTCCTCTTCGCCCAACTGGGACACGGCTGCAGCGGCTGTGTCGAAGTTGAGCAGATTCGCGATGTTCAGCACGCTTTCTATCTGGTCTTCCGGCACAAAGGGCTTGAAGGAATACACCAGGTCACGCACGGCTTCATGGTTCTGCGGATTGTCGCTGTGGCCAATGAAATACTGGCCCAGACGCATAATTGCGCAGAAGTCCCGTTTCATGAATTTCATACCGTTTTGTATTAATGATTTATGAATTGACAATATAGCGATATTTTTCTTTATTTCCTACAAAAAAAGGACGGTTCATATGAGTCGTCCTTTAATGATGCCTTGAAGATTTAGAATCCAACACCCAAATGCAGGCCGAAAACATTCGTGGAGAACTGTGGACCGAGGAACATGTGTACATTGCGCCAGAAGCGGAAACGAATGCCTGGGTCCCACACAGCGGCAAACCAGATATCGCCAGGTCTTTGCTCCATACTTTCGATATTCCCTCTCACTTTGTACACATACCTTGCACCGATGGCTAAATCACTATATAGAGCAACGATATCCTTCTTCCCGAGATGGAAGTATCTGCGCGTGTAAAGCCCGGCAGACACATTCCAAAAATGCCCAGGAGCCGCATCGATATAGATTTCGTCCTGCCAAACCATCAGACCAAGCGTGCGCTTGTTATTTATTCTTACGCCGCCAGTGATAGCAGGCCCTTTCGAATTTAACTCCATATACACTCGCGCTGTAAACTCAGGCCGCCACGTCTTTCTTCCTTCAGGAGAGAAAGTGTATTTCCAATCCTCAACCCAAGTCTGGATGTCATCTGCCATCGTCTGGGCCGATGCTGAGAACCCTACCAGGATAGACAAACAGATAAGTAAAAAGTGCCTCATAGTGCAATTATAGTAATAATTCTTCAATACATACCCCAAACAACAAAAAACCCGCTGAAAATCAGCGGGTTCTCATATCGTTAGAAAGACGGAAGATTACTGCTCTTCAGGCTTTCCGCCGTAGTCGGGGCCGGGACCTCCCTGAGGGCCACCCTGGCCACCGAACGGGCCTCCCTGAGGACCACCCTGCGGACCTCCCTGCGGGCCGCCCTGGGCACCTGCGTTCATGGATTCAGATGCGGCGTGCCAGGCCTGCTCGAGTTCGGCGCTGTACTTGTCGATATCGGCCAGGTTCTGGTTCTTTACAGCCTCCTTGAGGGGGTTGAGGGCAGCCTCGATGGCGCTGCGCTTGTCGGCCGGAATCTTGTCGCCGTAGTCCTTCAGGTTCTTTTCGGTCTGGAAGCAGAGAGCGTCGGCGTTGTTCACCTTATCCACGCGCTCCTTGGCCTGCTTGTCGGCCTCTTCGTTGGCCTTGGCTTCGTCGCGCATACGCTTGATTTCGTCGTCGCTAAGGCCGCTTGAAGCCTCGATACGGATGCTCTGCTCCTTACCTGTGGCCTTGTCCTTTGCCGATACGGAGAGGATGCCGTTGGTATCGATGTCGAAGGAGACCTCGATCTGCGGGATGCCGCGCGGTGCGGGTGCGATGCCGTCCAGATGGAAGACGCCAATCTGCTTGTTGTCCTTTGCCATGGGGCGCTCGCCCTGGAGGACACGGATTTCCACGGAAGGCTGGTTGTCGGCCGCGGTGCTGAACACCTGCTCCTTGTGAACCGGTATGGTGGTATTGCTTTCGATGAGCTTGGTCATCACGCCGCCAAGGGTCTCGATACCCAGGCTGAGCGGGGTGACATCCAGAAGAAGGACGTCCTTGACGTCGCCTGCGAGAACGCCGCCCTGGATGCTGGCGCCGATGGCAACCACTTCGTCGGGATTCACGCTCTTGTTGGGCTCCTTGCCGAAGAACTCCTTCACGAGCTCCTGGATCTTGGGGATACGGGTGCTTCCGCCGACGAGCAGGACCTCATCGATCTGGGAAGCGCTCAGGTGAGCGTCCGCGAGGGCCTTGCGGCAGGGCTCCATGGTGCGCTGGAACAAAGAGTCGCAGAGAGCTTCGAACTTGGCGCGGGTAAGGGTCTTTACAAGGTGCTTGGGACCGGTTGCATCTGCGGTGATGTACGGCAGATTAATCTCGGTGGAAGTCTGGTTGGAGAGCTCTATCTTAGCCTTTTCAGCGGCCTCTTTGAGGCGCTGGAGAGCCATCTGGTCTTTCTTGAGGTCGAAGCCTCCGTTTTCTGAAGCGAACTCGCCTGCGAGCCAGTCGATGATTACCTGGTCGAAGTCGTCGCCGCCGAGGTGGGTGTCACCGTTGGTGCTCTTCACTTCGAACACTCCGTCGCCCAGTTCGAGGATGGAGATATCGAAGGTGCCGCCGCCGAGGTCGTACACTGCAACCTTCATATTCTTGTTCTTCTTGTCCAGACCGTATGCGAGAGCGGCCGCGGTGGGCTCATTGATAATACGCTTCACGTCCAAGCCAGCGATCTTACCTGCTTCCTTGGTGGCCTGCCTCTGACTGTCGGAGAAGTATGCGGGGACCGTGATGACAGCCTCGGTGACGGGCTGACGGAGATAGTCTTCCGCAGTCTTCTTCATTTTCTGGAGGATGATAGCGGAGATTTCCTGCGGGGAATAGAGTCTTCCGTTGATATCCACACGTGGAGTGTTGTTCTCGCCGCGGACGACCTTGTAAGGTACGCGGGAGGTTTCGGTGCCAACCTGATCGTAGGTTTCACCCATGAAACGCTTGATGCTGAACACGGTATTGCCCGGATTGGTGATGGCCTGACGCTTTGCAGGAGCGCCAACTTTGCGCTCGCCTTCGGCGGTGAAAGCCACAACGCTCGGGGTGGTGCGTTCGCCTTCGTTATTGATGATGACGGTAGGCTGGTTGCCTTCCATCACTGCCACGCAACTATTGGTAGTTCCGAGGTCGATTCCAATGATTTTTCCCATAATTATATCGTTTTTTACTTTTTGTCACTGACTGCGCCCTTTCGGACGCGACAATTACCGATACACGAAACACGTGCCACCCCTCCTTTTGTGACAAATTGTCACTATATTTGCACCTGCAAGCAGCACGTACCATGGACTTTTCGGATATAGCATCCCGCATCCTCTACGAGGACAACCATCTTCTGGTCTTCAACAAGAAGCCAGGAGAGATAGTGCAGGGCGACCGCACCGGGGACACTCCCCTCTCCGATATTCTCAAGGCTTTCATCAAGCAGAGGGATAGCAAACCGGGGAATGTATTCCTGGGAGTCCCGCACCGTCTCGACAGGCCCGTGAGCGGGATTGTCATCTTCGCCAAAACCTCCAAGGCTCTGGAGCGTCTGGCTGCCATGTTCCGTGAAGGAAGCGTGCACAAGACATATCTGGCCCTATGCTGCGGGCAGCCATGGGAAGAGGAAGGCCTGCTGGAAGACTGGCTTTCGCGCAACGAAAAGCAGAACAAAAGCTACGTGGTGCGTGAAGGCACCGCAGGGGCCAAGCTCGCCCGTCTCCGCTACCGCCTCATTCAGCAAACTGAACGATATTATCTTCTGGAAGTGGAACTGCTCACCGGCCGGCATCACCAAATACGCTGCCAATTATCGCACATGGGCTGTCCCATCAAGGGCGACCTCAAATACGGCGCGCCGCGCTCAAATCCGGACGGCGGAATCTGCCTGCATTCCCGCAGGGCCGTCTTTGTTCACCCCGTCCAGAAGATTGAGATGACGGTCGAAGCTCCGGTTCCGGACAGCTGGAAAGGCGTCAAGCTATAGCCTTGGCCGAAATCATGCCGTAGTATGAGCTGGGAGTCATATTCATGTTCAGCTTAAACGCGGCGTTGAAGGTTACCACAGAATTGAATCCGCATTTCATGGCCAGTTCCGTCACTCTGAGGTGGCGGTCTTTTTTCATCAGTTCAGTGGCGTACAGCACACGGTAGTAGTTTACAAACTGCCTGAAGTTCCGGCCTGAATAGTAGTTTATTGCCTTCGAAAGGTATACTTTGTTGGAAAACACCGCCGAGGCCATGTCTTCAATGCTGAAGCGGGGATCAAGGAAGGGCCGGCAGCTCTCCATGAAACGCAGCACTTTGTTGTATACCAGGTTCATATGATCGTCCGGGCCGTCAAACTCCGGGAGAGTGCGCAGATTCCCCTGGATGACCTTCTTTATGGTTTTCTCCTTTGTTAAACCTATGAGGAAAGTACTACCGCTGTAAGCCCTCAGATAGCTTATCACAAGATATGGTATCAGCAGGAAAATGTGGATAAAGAACACCCAAGCCGGGGCCTCATAATGGCAGGAAGTGAGTGCCGAGACGACTATTCCTCCAAGGATGATTGAGTATACCGTACGGGCATGGTCTTCCACGGAACACCATATGGCATCCACCCTGAAAAGCAGCTTCACGTTGGAGTATTTCTCTTTGGAGCGCATAAAGGTATAACCAATGAAGGCCGGGATGAAGGAGGCTGTGAGCGTGAGACACTCGTTTCCCGGGAATATGGGCGAAAGGGCCACCAGTATGAAGATGACGGACTGCCCGAAGAGATAGGGAAACGATTTCCTAATGAGCTCGAAACTCATAGGATAGAACAGCAGCAGGTAGGAGGAGGCCAGGAGGCTTGCGCACAGCGACTGCGCGGAAAAGATGTCCCGCAATGCACATATTACGCACAGTATGGCCAGCATCAGGAGCGAAGAGCTCCGCAGGATCAGATTCTTTGCGAAATACTTTTTCATATATCTTACGGTGCATGATTGAAATTTCTGCCGTAAGATACATTTATAAAATCACTTTTCAGGGAGTAAATTGGGGAGTAAATCGCAAATAAATTTTTTCTTTATATTATTAAAGTTTTTTAGCCGATTTACTTCCCTTCTTTTCTACCGTCTTAATGGCATCGAAACCCTTGCCGTAAACCCCTGTAACAGAGGATACGGAAATGAAGGCATTCGGATCTATTGCCTTGATGCTGCGGAGGAGCGGATTGAGGTCCACCTTGCGGGTAAGGACCATGAGCACGTGGGCGTCTTCTTTTGAGAACCAGCCCTTGCCGTTTAGCACGGTAACTCCGCGATGATACCCACTTGCAATCTCATCCGCAATCTCTTCATAGTGTTTGGAGGTGATGAAAAGTTGCACGCTCTGCTTGGAACCCGCGATGGTAGAATCGATGGTAATGCTCACAACGGCTGTGAGAATGTAACCGTAAACCACCACCATTACCTTATCCACGAAGGGCATAAGGGTTCCGTCCGGTCTGTACGAGGGAATGATGATAGAGGAAGCTATTATTACGATATCCAGCCAGAGTATCATTCTGCCCGGCGAAATACCGTGGCGTTTATTCAGTACGAGTGCAACTATATCCGTTCCGCCTGTGCTTCCTCCCTGGGACATGGCGAGCCCTATGCCGAAGCCTGAGAGCATGCCGCCCATGATGACGCACATCAGTTTGCCGTTGTCAACGGAGAGTGAACGAATTATCTCCTGGGGAATGATATCTCCGCCGAAATTGAAAGCCAGAGACGCCACGACCACAGCATAAACCGTTTTGGCGCCAAAGGCCTTTCCGAGCGACGACATTCCTATGATGAGCAGGATGGCATTGATCACGAAATAGCCGTAACTCACCTTGATAACGCCTCCGGTTGCATACTGGACGATTGAAGCCACACCGGTGACTCCCCCGCCAACAAGGTTGTTCGGTATAAGGAAAATGATCCAGGCGAGCGCGTAACAGAGCACTCCGGCCGTGATGAGGGCGTATTCCTTGAGGCCCGTCAGAAAGTTTCGTTTTACGGCAGCCATTTACTGTTGTTTTTTCGATTTGATATCCAGTTTCACCTTTCCCGTCTTTATCTGTTCGAAGCCCTCGCCATATACTCCGGCTGCTGCCGAAACGCTCAGGAAAGCCTTCGGGTCGATGGCATTTACCACCTTGCTCAGACTGGAGAGCTCCTGACGAGTTAAGAGAATCAGCAGCACGTTGCGGTCGCGGCGGGTGAACCACCCCTGAGCCTTGAGCACGGTAACACCACGCTCCATCGTATTGCACACATAATCTGCAATCTCCTGGTATTTCTCAGTGAACACGAGTAACTGCATTGTCTTTCGTCCGCCCACAGTAAACAGGTCTATGGTGAGCGCGAACGTCACTATCTCCAGGATACCATACATCACGTCGTTAAAGGTCTTGGGGTCCCCCACGTAGGAACCGAATCCGGGACGCAGCAAGAGCTGTGCAATAACCACGATGAAGTCGGATACGAAGAAAACTCCGCTCAGTGATACTGGCCAGTACTTATTGATTATCAGCGCGATAATATCAGTTCCGCCAGTACTGCCCCCGCTCTTGATTGCGAGGCCTATGCCCAGCGACTCGAAGATACCGGCAATGATTGGAACGAGGGTTTTATCCTCCACATAGAGGAAGTTCCCGGGAATGGAATGCAGCCATCCCCAGTCGCTCACCAGCCAGAGGAATACCGACGACATCACGATGCAGTATATGGTCTTGAATCCGAAGCCTATGCCGAAAACGAGCACTGCCAGCAGGATGAGAATCGCATTTATAACGAAGAATGAGAAGGACGCCTGGATGAAGCCGCCCGTAGCATACTCCACTATGGTGCAGACACCCATGATACCGCCAGCGGACATGCCGTTCGGGATCATGAACGCCTCCCACGAAACGGTGAAGACGAGAGTTGCAAAAGTGAGTACGATGTACTCCCAGATGGTTTTCAGGACTTTGTTTTTCATTTCAGGACTATATTCACGATTCTGCCGGGAACCACGATTACCTTCACTATTGTCTGATCGCCCACGTAACGGGCAGTGTCCGGAAGGGCCTTCACCGCAGCCTCAACCTCTGCCGGAGAGGCACTCTTGGGAAGATCCACGGTGAAACGCATCTTTCCGTTGAAGGACACGGGATACTTCACGCTGTCTTCCACGATAAGTGCCGGATTGAACTCGGGGAATGCAGCCTTGGTAACGCTGTCGCTATGGCCGAGCGCTTCCCAAAGCTCTTCCGCCATATGGGGAGCAAAGGGTGCAAGCAGCACCACCAGCGGTTCGAGTATCTCGCGCGAAGTGGTCTTGAGGTCCGTGAGGGTATTCACGGCAATCATAAATGCCGAGATATTGGTATTGTACGAGAAGCTCTCTATGTCTTCCTGTTCCTTGCCGATAAGGGTGTGCAGGGCCTTGAGTTCGGCAGCTGAAGGCTTTGCGTCGGTAACCAGGAGCGTGTCGCGGTCGAAGAAAAGACGCCAGAACTTCTTGAGGAAGCGGTGCACTCCGTCGATACCCTTGGTGTCCCAGGGTTTGCTCTGCTCCACAGGACCGAGGAACATTTCGTACAGGCGAAGGGTGTCGGCTCCGTAGGTTTCGCATATTTCGTCGGGATTCACCACGTTGTACATGCTCTTACTCATCTTTTCCACAGCCCAACCGCAAATATACTCGCCGTTTTCGAGTTCAAACTCGGCATCTGCGAATTCCGGCCGCCAGGCCTTGAACGCCTCCAGGTCGAGCCTGTCGCCATGGACTATGTTCACATCCACGTGGATTTCAGTGGTTTCGTATTTATCCTTCAGGCCGAGGCTCACGAAGGTATTGGTTCCGACCTTGCGGTACACGAAATTACTACGACCCTGAATCATGCCCTGGTTGACCAGTTTGCGGAAGGGTTCATCCTCGCAAACGCAGCCGATATCATACAGGAACTTGTTCCAGAAGCGGGAGTAGATGAGGTGACCCACCGCGTGCTCGGTACCGCCCACGTAGAGGTCCACGCTGCGCCAGTAACGGTCGGCATCGGCACTCACCAGCTCGGAGTCGTTGTGGGGATCCATATAGCGCAGGTAATAGGCGCTGCTGCCGGCGAAGCCCGGCATGGTGCTGGTTTCCAGCGGATAACCCTTGTAGGTCCAGTCCTTAGCCCTTTCGAGCGGAGCCTCGCCATGCTGCGAGCGGAAGCTGCTGATTTCGGGCAGACGGAGAGGTAGTTCGCTGTCCGGAAGCGGAGTGGGGACGCCATCCTTGTAGTAGATCGGGAACGGCTCGCCCCAGTAGCGCTGACGCGAGAAGATGGCGTCGCGGAGACGGTAATTCGTCTTGCGGCGGCCGAGGCCGTTTGCCTCAACATAGTCTTTGGCCGCCTCGATGGCCTGTTTTACCGGCATTCCGTTCAGGAAACCCGAATTCATCATTATTCCTTCCTTGGCATCGAAGCTCTCGGTGCTCACATCAGCCCCTTCGATAAGCGGAATGATGGGGAGATTGAACTTGCGTGCAAAGGCGTAGTCTCGGCTGTCGTGAGCCGGAACGGCCATGATTGCGCCGGTACCGTAGCCGGAGAGCACGTATTCGGAGATCCAGATTGGAATCTTCTCCTTTGTGAGGGGGTTGATGCCATACGAACCGGTGAAGACGCCAGTAACATTCTTGGTTTCCGCCTGGCGCTCGCGCTCTGTCTTGTGCGACACGTACTGGAGGTATTCCTCCACGGCAGCTTTTTCGGACGCAGCGGTAAGTTCCTGAACCAGAGGACTTTCCGGAGCCAGCACCATAAAGGTGACCCCGAACACGGTGTCGGCCCTGGTGGTGAATATGGTGATGGGCAGATGCCTGCCTTCGCACTCGGTGTCGAAGACCATCTCGGTGCCCTCGCTCTTCCCTATCCAGTTGCGCTGCATCTCCTTGAGGGAATCTGTCCACTCGAGTTTCTCCAGCCCGGCGAGCAGACGTTCCGCGTATGCGGAAACGCGAAGCTGCCACTGGGCCATCTTCTTCTGAACCACGGGATAACCGCCGCGTACGCTGAGTCCGTCCTTCACTTCGTCGTTGGCGAGCACGGTTCCCAGTTCCTCGCACCAGTTCACGCTGGTTTCTCCAAGATAGGCTATGCGGTAGTTCATCAGAACATCGCTCTTCTCCTTCTCGCTCATGGCATTCCACTGCTTCGGGGAGATGCCGTCGTAGCCCTCATGCTCGAAACGGTCGATGAGTTCGTTAATCGGACGTGCCTTGTCCATGGCCGGATCATACCAGCTCTTGAACATCTTGATGAAGGCCCACTGCGTCCACTTGTAGTACTCGGGGTCGCAGGTGCGAACGGAACGGTCCCAGTCAAAGGAGAAGCCGATACGATCCAACTGACTGCGATATCGGGCGATGTTTTCGTCCGTGGTCTTCTCGGGATGCTGCCCTGTCTGGATGGCATACTGCTCTGCGGGCAGGCCGAAGGCGTCGTATCCCATGGGATGCAGCACGTTGAAGCCGCGCAGCCTCTTGTATCGAGAGTAGATGTCGCTGGCTATATAGCCCAGAGGATGCCCTACGTGAAGTCCGGCTCCCGAAGGATACGGGAACATGTCGAGCACGTAATACTTGGGCTTCGAGGGGTCTTCAACGACCTTGTACGTCTTTTCGTCGGCCCAGCGCTTCTGCCATTTGGCCTCAATCTTTCTGAAATCGTAATCCATTGCCTATCTTTTCTTCAATCTGAATTCTATATATAGCGACATTTCGCATGGGACCCTTTTCCCTCGCACACGGCCCGGTTTCCAATCGGGCGATGCCGCCACAACCTTCACTGCTTCCTCGTCGAGGAGAGGATTCACGCCGCGAAGAACCTTCACGTCGCGAACCTTACCATTCTCGTCTATTATAAAGTCGACCAGAACCTTGCCCTGTATGCCCTGTTCCACAGCAGCCTTTGGGTACTTCAAATAAACGTATACCCATTTGTTCAGGAAGACGTTCGGGTCGTAATTGTTCATGAACGCCGGCTTAATATCGCAGTCATTCCACGGAACGGCATCCGAACTGCCGGAATGCATACGGAGTTCCGACGGAGTGAATTCTGGCGCCGAAGCCTCCTGGAGAGCCATGGTATAATTGTAGATGTATTCCAGTTCCCTCTCCATCCAGTCGAATTCGCAGTCTTCCGGACGCGGCAGCACCTTGGGAATCTTTCCGGATGTGAACATCACGGAAGGTATTTCCTTGGCATAGAAGGACCTGTGGTCCGACACCGCCGGTTCCGCCGGAACGATACTGGGCTTTACCGGTTGAAGGGTACCGTTCATCCGTTCAATCAGGCTGTTAAGATCCGCGTTTGAAGCCGTATATGCCCAGAATCCCTGCGTACCTTCTCCCAACTGGTAGAGATCCACAGCAGATTCTATCTCCGGCATGCGGCTCCCGAACGCCCGGTTCAGGAAATACCAGGAGCCGGCATTGAGCCTGTCTGACGCTCCGAATGCGGCCACAATGACACTTTTGCGCAGCAGCACCGAATGGGTGGAGAGCCTGCCTGCCAGTTCCAACAGCAGTGCAAGCCCGGAAGCGTTATTTGCAATTGGGGCCGATATAACTATGAATTTGTCACGGAGCGACTTGTCGTAGCCTTGAATCCACGCTACAGCGTTGTGGCAGACAAGGGTGTCTCCGTTCTCCGAGACGATGCCGAAACTGCTGTCGTCGGGACTGTCCAGCACGTCGAGGCCGCGGGAGCGGAATCCATCACGCACGAAATCCGCCGCAGCGGCTTCGTCTGCTCCGGAAAGAGCATCCACGCTGGCACGCATTGCCGCCGCCGTCTCCCCTTCAAAAAGGGAGGCGTAGTCCTGCGCCCTTGCGGGAAGGAGCGCCAGGCAAAGCAGCAAGGAGACCAACAGCCTATTCATTAATCAGTATCCAAACGTCTTTGGGACAGAAACTCTCTTTTCTGGTTGTCTGAAGGCCCTCCCATAGGGTTGCGAGCCGATCGGTTCCGTCTATTGCCACGGCGCTGAAGCCGTTGTTAAAGGGAATCACCACGGTATCGTGCCCGGCGGCAGTGGCCCTTGCGGCCTGTGCCTTGGAATTGGAGGCGCTTCCGAAAGTGCCAACCACCACATAGTAACGGTACTTCAGGCCTTTTTTGGAGAGACCTCGGACAGACGACGCCGTCATCATCATGGTGCGCGACGCTTTGATGCGGTCGAGCAGCTCGAGCGAATCGGCCTGTGCCTGCTGATAGCTGCGAAGCGAGTCGAGCCTCGCCTGATGGGCCGCCTCTTCGGCCTCGATACGGGCCTGCTTGACGGCTATATCCTCACTGGTGGGCCTGCCGGCCGCGCGCCGCAGGACGTCCTTCACCTGCGTACAACCGCAAAGGGCAGCAAGGAGGACTGCATACAGTATGATTCGCTCGGTTTTCATAATCTACAAAATTAGTAATTTTTACTGATCCTCGAACGCCTTCACGATTTTTGACACGAGGGGGTGTCGGACTATGTCCGAATCAGTGAAACGCACCACGGTTACGCCCTTGATATCTTCGAGCATCTTGATGGTGCGCAACAGGCCGCTGTCTTCGCGGCGCGGAAGGTCTACCTGGGTGGCGTCTCCCGTAACGATGAACTTGGCGTTCGTGCCCATTCGGGTGAGGAACATCTTCATCTGTCCCATGTTAGTGTTCTGGGCTTCGTCGAGGATCACGCAGGCACGGTCCAGAGTGCGGCCGCGCATGTAGGCCAGAGGAGCTATCTGGATGGTGTCGTTCTCTATGAAATCCTGCAGGCGCTTGGTGGGAATCATATCCTCCAGAGCATCGTAGAGGGGCTGCAGATACGGATCGAGCTTGTCCTTGAGATCGCCGGGAAGGAAGCCAAGGCGCTCCCCTGCCTCCACTGCCGGACGAGTGAGGATGATGCGCTTGATTTCGCGGTTCTTGAGAGCACGCACCGCAAGTGCTATTGCGATATATGTTTTACCCGTTCCAGCAGGACCGGTGGCGAACACCAGATCGCTGTTGAACCAGGCCTTTACCATGAGTTCCTGATTCAGGTTTCGAGCCCTGATGGGACGCCCGTCCGTGGTGTGCACAATCACGGAATTTCCGTTCTGAGCGAGGGAATTGCGTCCCTGGTTTTCGCCGCTGAAGACATCTTCCACGTCGTACACGGTGAGGCTGGGCTTATGCTTGCGCAGGGCAACCAACGAGGCGAATTTGCGCTCGAAATCGAGCACCTGGTCCTCAGGGCCGTCGAGATAGATTTCGACTCCCCTGTCGTGGACACTGAGTCCGGGGAAATACGAACTGAATTCGTCTAAGATACGGTTGCCCGGGCCAAAAATCTCTACCGGGCTGCTTACCTGCAAGGTGATGGTTTTCTTCATATTCCTGTTTCGGATAATACTCTTTCGTATGTAGCTATCATGTTGTCGTAGTCTGCAGGGTCTTTCCAGAGTTCCCTGCGGCCAATATATTCGGCTACTTCAATAGTGCTGTAGCCATTTGTAAGTTTGCCGGGAAGGGTGCACCAGAGGAAATGCAGTTTCGGGCACAACGCCTTCACTTCCCCGGAGGGGAAATACTGCACGAGCGGCAGTTCCGCAGCTATTGCAAGGCGTGTGTTGGGGGCGCTCATATTGGATACTGCATTACCCAGCGAATAAACCACAGGCACTTCACCGATAAATGTTGTGTCCTGTACCACGTGGGGATGCGAGCCGATTATTGCGCCTGCACCCATTTCCACCAGGCGCCCTGCCCATTCTTCCTGCTGCGCGCAGTGGCGCAGCTCATATTCTATACCCCAGTGTGGCAGAGCCAGGATGAAATCCGCTGCTGAGGCACGGCCCATCTGGTCCGCCACCTCCTCCTCTTTCATCCTGGAAACCTTAGGCCACGGACGGTCGGAACTCAGGTTTGTGCCGTAGGTAAAATTCACCAGCGCAAGACGCATTCCGCGGACCCTCAGGATCAAGGGATTGTGGGCAGCGTACGAGGCGCTGTCGGCCCCGGCCCCGCACCACGGCTCTCCCAGATGTTCCAGGGTACGCCTGAGGCCTCTGGAGCCATGGTCGAGTATGTGATTGTTCGCTGCCAGAAGCACGTCTATCCCTGCCGCACGCAGGTTTTCCGCATAACTGTCGGGACTCGAGAACGTGGGATAGCCCTGATAAGGAGGGCCAGCCAGGGTGAACTCCGCCCCTCCTATCGCCAGGTCGGCCCCGGAGACAAGCGGCTCGATATTCCGCAGAAACTCCCGGCTGTCGTAGCCCAGCTGCCTCGTATGCATCATGAGATCGCCCAGGACCAGCACCCGGACGGTATCGGAGCGGACGGGTACGGGCCTCAACGGCTCCTCCGCACGGAGGACCTCAGGGAAAGCCAAAAAGGCCGCAGAGAGAACTGCGGCCTTTATGATAGCTCTTATGCTGCTACCTTGCTTCGGCAACTATCTTGTTGTATTTTTCGTACTTTGCCATGTAGGCTTCGTCGGTACGGAAGCGGAAGCAGGCGTTCTTGAGGTATTCAGCGATGGAAACCTTCACGTCGCCCTCCGCGCTGAGATTGAAGGCGGTCTCGAAGGGCTCGATGCAACCCTTGAGGGCTTCCTCGAACTGGCCTACGAGCACCATGTACTTGGCGTCATCCATTTCGTTGGATGCCTTCTCCTGAAGGTCGACGGCCTTGTTGTAGAGAAGGATACCCTTGCCGATGTAGCCGTATTCGTACTTGGGGTTGATCTCCGCGCACTTGTCGTAGGCGGCGATGGCAGCCTCTTCCTCTCCGAGTTTCTCGTGGATGTTACCTTCCACGTAATAGAGAGACGCGTTGTCGGGCTCGTTCTGTTTTGCGAGATCCAGAAGCTCGAATATGCGGTTCGGGTTGTCTCCGCTGGAAACATAGTAGTTGATGAGTCCGACGAGGATGCTCTGGCTGTGAGGATAGGCGGCGAAGCCCTTCTCCAGATAATCCTTGCCTTTTTCCTTGTCACCGAGTTTCTCGGCCACGTCGGCGAGCTTGGCGTAGATTTCTCCGTCCTCACCAACATAACCCACTGCGAGAGACTCTTCGAAGAAGCCCTGAGCGCGGGCATTGTCCCCCATCATCCATGCGGTGAAGCCCGCATTGTAGAGGGAATTGGTGTCGAGCTGGGCGTAAGGAGCCTCCATGGAAGAGCGGGCTGCCTTCTCGAAGAGCTCGGAAGCCTTTGCAAGATCTCCGAGGGTGTAGCTGTCGTATGCCTCGTTGACATACTTGGAGCTCACGCTCTCTATACCGGCCCTGATATCCTTGGTCTTTTTGGCCTTCACATCCACTTCGTAGGCCTTCTTGTAGGCTTCGAGAGCCTTGTCAAGAGCGTTCTCCACAACCGGAGCGGTGACCTTTATCATTGCCAGCTGACCGTTTGCGTTGAAGTAGTAATCGGCAGTGGCATAGGATTTCACAAGGTAGTTCTGTCCACCGAGAGCCACTTCACGAGTTCCGAGGACCTTTTCCTGAGACATTATGAGATTGAGCTCGGATTCATTGCCACCGATCCAGCCATTACCCTGGGGGGCCATGTATGCGTCGATGTAAGCCTTGCCGAGCTTGACCCAGTTGGCTGCGTTTGCGGCCTTCTTGGCATCGCTGACAGTCTTGAGAGCTTTGTCGACACCAACGCGTGCGGCGCCGACGCTCTTAACCTGCTCCTGTGCGAGAGCGGAAAGGCTCACGAGGAGAGCAGCTGCGAATACGATAAGTTTTTTCATGACGATATTCGATTAATTGTTTTCTGTTTCCGATTCGGTGTTTGCACTTTCCGTGCCATTCTCATCTTCGGGCTCCGCGGAGGCGGCTGCGACCACGCTCACGGCAGCTATGCTGTCGCCTTCGTTGATGTTGATGAGACGCACTCCCTGAGTGGCCCTGCCTGCGACCTTGATGCCGCTTACCGGCATGCGGATGGTGAGACCGGCCTGAGTGATAATCATGAGGTCGTTGGCCTCGGTGACATTCTTGATGGCCACGAGATCACCGGTCTTGTCGGTGATATTGATGGTCTTGACACCCTTGCTGCCGCGGTTGGTGAGGCGGTAGTCTTCGGGGTTCGAACGTTTGCCGTAACCATTGGCGCTCACGACCAGCACGGTGTGCTCCGCAGCGTCTTCCGCAGCGGCGTCGTAGGTGATAACGCCAACTACTTCGTCTGCCTCTGAGAGGCTGATACCGCGGACACCGCTGGCACCGCGTCCCATTGCGCGGAGACGGTTCTCTTCGAAGCGGACGCAACGGCCTTCGTGACATGCGATCATAACGTTTTCGTTGCCGTTGGTGAGCACGGCATCGAGCAGGGCGTCGCCTTCACGGATGGTGAGGGCCTTGATACCCTTGTTGCGGCTGCGCTTGTTGGAGTATTCGGTGAGGGCGGTCTTCTTGATGACGCCCTTCTTGCTCACGAGAGTGACGAAATGACTTTCGGTGTAGGCTTCGTCCTCGATGTGGGCGGCGTTGAGGTAAGTGCGGATGCTGTCGTCCTGATCGATGGGAAGGAGGTTCTGCACCGCACGGCCCTTGCTTGCTCGCACGCCTTCGGGCAACTCGTATACCTTGAGCCTGTAGCACATACCCTTCTGGGTGAAGAAGAGCATGGTGGAGTGCATGTTGGCAACGTAGATGTGCTCGATGAAGTCTTCCTCGCGAGTGCTGCCGCCCTTGATGCCCTTGCCGCCACGATGCTGAGTGCGGAACTCGGTGAGAGCAGTGCGCTTGATGTAGCCGAGATGGCTGATGGTGATGACCACGTCTTCGTCGGCGTAGAAGTCTTCGGGGTTGAATTCCTCTGCGCTGAGGCTGATTTCGCTGCGACGGGCGTCGCCGTATTTGGCCTTCATATCCTGGCACTCCTGCTTGACGATATCGAGCTGGAGCTCCGTGCTGGCAAGGATTTCCTCGCAGCGGGCGATAAATTTCTCGAGTTCGTCGAATTCCGCCTGGAGCTTTTCGCGCTCGAGGCCGGTGAGCTGACGGAGCCTCATTTCCACGATGGCCTGGGCCTGAGCCTCTGTGAAGCCGAACTTCTCTACCAGGGCGGCACGGGCCTCGTCCACGCTCTTGCTGGCGCGGATGGTGGCGATGATGTCGTCGATGATGTCGATGGCCTTGAGCAGACCTTCCAGAATGTGGGCGCGCTTGCGGGCCTTGTCTAGGTCGAACCTGGTGCGGCGCACCACCACCTCGTGACGGAAGTCCACGAAGTTCTGGAGGATTTCCTTGAGGCCGAGGGTGCGGGGACGGCCCTTTACGAGCGCCACGTTATTGATAGCGAAGCTGCTCTGGAGGGCTGAATACTTGAACAGGGTGTTGAGCACCACATTGGTATTGGCTCCCTGCTTTACGCGGAATATTACGCGCACTCCCTCGCGGGAGGTTTCGTCGTTCATGTAGGTGATGCCTTCGATCTTCTTTTCTTCGACCATCTGAGCTATGCGCTCCAGCATCTCCTTCTTGTTGACCATGTAGGGGATTTCGGTGACCACAATGGTCTCCTGTCCGCGGTCATTGACCTCGATATCGGTCTTCGCGCGGATGACCACGCGGCCGCGACCGGTTTCGTAGGCGTCCACGATGCCCTGACGGCCCATGATGATGCCTCCGGTGGGGAAATCGGGGCCCTTTATGTACTGCATGAGGCCCTCGGTATCGATATCCGGGTTGTCGATAAGGGCACAGATACCGTCGCAGACCTCACCCAGATTGTGGGGAGCCATATTGGTGGCCATACCTACGGCGATGCCCGACGAACCGTTGAGCAGCAGCAGCGGGAGCTTGGTGGGAAGCACCGTGGGCTCCTCCATGCTGTCGTCGAAGTTGAGGGTCATGTCCACGGTGTCCTTGTCCAGATCGGCCAGCACGTCTTCCGCCATTTTGGCAAGCTTGGCCTCGGTGTATCGCATTGCGGCAACGGGATCACCGTCCATGCTACCGAAGTTACCCTGCCCCCATATGAGCGGATAACGCTGGTTCCAGTTCTGGGCAAGGCGGGCCATTGCGTCGTACACGCTGCTGTCGCCGTGCGGGTGGAACTTACCAAGAACCTCACCTACGATACGGGCCGACTTTTTGGTTTGTCCGCCGTAGCTCAGGCCAAGACCGTCCATGCCGAACAGCACACGCCTCTGAACCGGTTTGAGACCGTCGCGCACATCGGGCAGAGCCCTGGAAACTATCACCGACATGGAGTAGTCGATGTATGCGCTTCGCATCTCGTGATCTATCTCTACAGGCTCGATAAAGCCCATCATTTCTTCCTTGGTTTTCTCTTCGTCCATAAGTGTTTTCTATAAGCCTACAAATGTAGCAAATTATTACTAAATTTGCAACGGATTTATGCAACTCACAGAAGAGATTCGTACCATACTTGAGTATTCCCGCGAAGAAGCCATGAGAACGGGCTGCAGGGCCATTTCTCCGGAACATTTGCTGCTGGGAATCCTTCGTCACGGGAGCAATTCTGCGATGGATTTTCTCACCCGCGCCGGACTCTCTCCGGAAGAGGTGAAAAGCGATGTTGAGAATCGTGTTTTTCGCGACGAACCCATCCCCTACGACGAGGCTGAAAACGTAGGCTTCACGCGCAGCGCCCTCACCGCATCCAGCATGGCCATAATGGAGGCCATAAAGGCCGGGGACGACGTGCGCGCGATACATTTGCTCGCCGCGCTCTGCGACTCCACGGATGTGTGGTGCGGCAGGTATCTCCGCTCCCATGGTCTCGACATACGCGTAGTCCGCTCTTACACAAAAAAGAGCAGCCCGGAAAAGAAATCCGAGCTGCCTGCAGGGGAAGACATCAACCGGCTCCTGAGCGTTTTCTACAAGGACCGGGACATCTATTCTTAATTACTCCGTAACCTTGTCCAGCACAAGCTTCACAAGCTCCGCCACGCGGGGTTTGTAGTCCGTGTTGGCGTCTTTCAGGTAACGGTGTGCGATGGCGCAGCAGATGGTTATGGCATCGTGTCCGAGAGATGCAGCCATCCCGGCCAGTGCGGCACCTTCCATCTCGAAGTTGGTAACCTTGTATCCCTTATATTCGAAGGACTCGAAGTCTTCCAGCATGGTTGGCATTGCAAGGCCCTGGCGCACCACGCGGCCCTGCGGGCCGTAGAAACCACCGGCGGATATGGTCATACCCTTAACGGTGACAGGCTCGAAGAGCTTGATAAGCCTTTCGGAAGCGCGCACGAAGTACGGATCCGAGAGGTGTTTGTTCCATTTGCAGTGCTTCTTGAAAGCCTCTTCAAAGTCGAGCAGGCACACCTTGTCACGATTCGCGTACCAGTTGAACATACCGTCGGTACCGATGCTGATATGGCTGCTGATGAAGGAGCCCAGCGGAATCTCCGGCTGGATGGCGCCGCAGGTGCCGATTCGCACCATGGTGAGGCACTTGTGCTCCGGCTTCACCTCGCGGGTGGCGAAGTCTACGTTCGCCAGGGCGTCGAGCTCGGTAGCAACGATGTCGATATTGTCGGGACCTATTCCGTGGGAGAGAGCGGTGATGCGCTTTCCGTGATAGATACCGGTTACGAAGGCGAATTCGCGGGACTGTCCCTGCGCCTCAATCTTATCGAGGTACGGGACGAACATCTGCACGCGGCCGGGGTCGCCCACGAGGAGCACGGTATCGGCCAGTTCGGACGGTTTGATGTGGATGTGGAACGCCGATCCGTCACCGTTGATGATAAGTTCAGATTCTGGGATTCTCATGATTATCGATTTTAATGTTTTCTTTTGCTTGAACGCAGACGGGATGAATTGCGGACGATGAGTTCGTCCGAGAAGATGCTGCGGGCCGCCAGAACATCGAGGATGGCCGCCACGACAGGAAAGACGGCCGTGATATTGAAGGCAGTTTTGTCCCCGGTGAGATAGACCACCGCCATCCATATCTGAAGGCCGAGCAGCATGATGGCCGCAATGATGGCGGTGCGCATCTGGAAGAGGCGGAACTTATAGGCCAGGATGGCCACCACCTGCATGAAGCAGGCGACTCCCAGCAGAATGAGCCACCACAGGAAGCTCACGTGCCAAAACATTGCCACCATAAGGCCGAGTGCCACGACCAGGTAAAGAGTCTGTATCCTTTGCCACATAATTATCTTGAATTGAATCTTGCAAGCACCTGCTCCTCATAGGTTTTGGACACCGGAATGGGATCCACGGAGGACAGGTCCAATTTAACGTAGTATCCGTCTTTCTCCCGGGAAATGACGCTCACCCGGAGGAGATTGACTATGTATTTCCGATGGCAGCGCACCAGCGGGCTGCCGGCGAAGCTTTCTTCCACCGTTTTCAGGCGGCAGCGGAGCATGTACTGCTTCACTCCCCCGCCTGCATCGGCATACCAGACCTTGATGTAATTGTCGTCCGACTCTATGTAGAAGAGATTCATGAGGCTGATGCTGAGCTTCATGGTGCCGTCTTCGCCGAAAAGGGTGATCTTTTCCCTGTCCAGGAGCGAAGGTTCCGAGTCCGTGACGATGTTGCCGTAGTTGAGAAGGCGTATGGTGTTGTCCCGGTCCCGCAGGGCGTAGTAAAGGCCTGCGATGAGATATGGCACGCCTATGAGAATGGTTGTGATGATGAAGCTGCGGAGGAGCGTGGCAGGAAAGCCGAGATTGGGTATCGAAATGAGTTCGATGGAAAAGAGGTGCATCGTGAGTCCGGTGTACAACAGGGCAATTACAACCACCTCCGTAAGATTCCAGAGCAGATAACTGCCCCAGTCGAGCGTAAAGCGCCTGGTGGAACGATACATGAGCCTTTTGCTCACCATCAGAACCGCAATTGCGCCGAGTATGAAAGCGGTGGTGTAGCCGAACGTGGCGTTGGGACCGACTGTGAACCAGCTGTGGGAATCGTAGTACACGGTGACAGTGAGAACGATTACCGCGAACAGGGCCGCAAACACCACCGTGGCGGCCAGTTGGGTCGCTCCGGTGAGGTAGGACGGTATTCTCTCCCTGAGGTTCATGGGCGCGTGTGCGTAGAATGCAAATATAATGTTTTTTCTTCGTATCTTTGCCGCCGAAATGGACAAAAGAGTAGCAGTAACAGGCATGGGCGTCCTTTCCTGCATAGGAAACGACGTAGCCACCTTCTGGCAGAACCTCAAGGCAGGAGTCTGCGGTATAGACTATATTACGGAATTCCCCACCGACGGCTTTGCAGTGAAGATTGCGGGCAAGATTCACGACTTCCATCCGGAAGACTACGACATCCCGGCCCCCTTCGTGCGCAAGCAGGCCAAGTACACCGTCTACGCCATGGCGGCAGCAGTTCAGGCCATGCGCGACAGCGGCCTCGTGAGCGGGGAGAACATCGCCCCCGAAGAGCTGGGCACCATCGTCTCCTCCGGTGTGGGCGGATTCGACGTCATCGTCGCCAATGTGAAGAGCCTTCTGGAAGAACCCTCCGGAAAGTGGGTGTCTCCCCTCTTCATCCCCACCATGATAGCAGATATGGCCTCTGGCCAGATAGCAATACGCTTCGGCGCCCAGGGAACCTGCCTCAACGTACAGACGGCCTGCGCCACCTCCACCCATTCGCTGGGAGAGGCCTACCGCACCATTCGCCACGGCTATGCCACCGCGATGATAGTGGGCGGCGCCGAGGAAGGAGCCGTTCCCATCGGCCTCGCCGGCTTCGCAAACAGCCGCGCCCTCACGCTCGAACCGAATCCCAAGCACGCCAGCCTTCCCTTCAACAAGGACCGTGGTGGTTTCGTGATGGCAGACGGCGCCGCAGTGCTCATTCTCGAAGAGTGGGAGCATGCAGTTGCCCGCGGAGCCCATATCTACGCTGAAATGGTGGGTTACGGCAGCACCTGCGACGCCCACCACGCCACCGCTCCCAGGCCGGACGGCAGCACCCAGAGCCGTTGCATGCGCATCGCCCTGGATCAGGCCGGATACGACCCGAAGAAAGACGTGCTCTACATCAACGCCCACGGCACCGGCACCCATCTCAACGATGTGGCCGAAACTGCCGCCATCAAGCTCGCTCTCGGAGAGGAAGACGCCCACAGGGCACACATTTCCAGCACCAAGAGCATGCACGCTCACATGTTCGGCGCCACCGGTGCAGCAGAGGCTATCGCAGTGGTGAAGGCCCTCGAAGAGGGCATCATCCCCCCGACCATCAACCTGGACAACCCCGATCCGGAATGCGACCTCGACTACACGCCCAACAAGGCACAGAAAGTCCAGGCTACCATCGGCATCAGCAACAGCTTCGGCTTCGGCGGTCACAACGGTTGCGTCGCTTTTAGGAAGGTTTAATCTCCCGCCTCTTTCAGGCGCTCGGCGTTTTCCGCTACCTGGAGGGCGTCGATGCATTCCTGGATATCCCCGTCCATGAAGGCCGGCAGGTTGTACATGCTCCAGCCTATGCGGTGGTCGGTAACACGGCCCTGAGGATAGTTGTAGGTGCGGATCTTGGCACTGCGGTCGCCGGTGGAGACCATGGTCTTGCGCTTCGCTGCTATACCATCCAGGTATTTCTGGTGCTCCATGTTGTAGAGACGGGTACGAAGTTCTTCCATCGCCCTTTCAGTGTTCTTGATCTGCGAACGCTCCTCCTGGCACTGAACCACGATTCCGGAAGGGATGTGGGTGAGACGGACGGCACTGTAGGTGGTGTTCACACCCTGTCCGCCGGGACCTGATGCACAGAAGAGGTCTTTACGGATATCGGCGGGGTTGAGTTCGATGTCGAATTCGCCGGCTTCCGGGAATACCGCCACGGATGCGGCGGAAGTCTGGATCCTGCCCTGGGTTTCAGTCTGGGGAACCCTCTGCACGCGGTGCACGCCGCTCTCGTACTTCATGGTGCCATACACTCCCTCGGAACTCGAGGAGAGCTTGAACACAACCTGCTTGTAGCCGCCTGATGTACCAAAACTCTGGTCGGTAATCTCCAGCTTCCAGCCCTTGATTTCAGCGTAATGCTGGTACATGCGGAAGAGGTCGCCTGCAAAGATGGCAGCCTCGTCGCCGCCGGTACCGCCACGTATTTCCACAATGGCATTCTTGCCGTCGTCGGGATCGGCCGGAATGAGCAGGAGCTTGATATTCTGCTCCATATCGGGCAGTTTGCCTTCGATTTCGGAGATTTCCTCACGGGCCATGTCCTTCAGGTCCGGGTCGCTCTCATTCATGAGCACGTCCTTAGCGGAGGCCAGGTTTTCCACGGCCTTCTTATACTCGAGACCCGCCTTGATTATGGGCTCCAGCTGCTTGTAGTCCTTGTTGAGCTGCACGTAGCGCTTCATGTCGCCCATTACCTCGGGGCTGGACAGCTGCTCCTGCAGAGACGCGAACTTGTCCTGCAACGACAGCACTTTTTCCAACAGTGTGTTCTCGCTTGCCATTATCTGATATCCTTTATGTAGCAGCGCCTGCGCATATAGAGGGTGTGCCCTGGATATGCGTTCCAGATATTCGCGGCGCTGTTGCTTTCTATCTGGGGATTGGAGATGCTGTCTCCATAATTGTATTGTACCGCCTTTTCGGCCATTTTCTGGTAGTAGATGGACGACACTCCCCTGTTCTGCCATTCCGGCACAGCGCCGTTGATCATGAGGTCCACCAGGGAGAAGTCGTTCCTGGCCCGGAGCAGATGCCACCATCCGAACGGGAAGAGCTTCCCGCGCGCCTTCTGGAGAGCCTTGCTGATGCTCGGCGTGCAGATGCCGAAGGCCACAATCTCCTCATTCTCGTCGAGCACCACCACGGAGTCGCGGTCGTTCACGAAAGGCAACACCGTGCGGGCCTCCTGCTCAATTTCGGCGTCGGTGAAGGGAATGAAATTGTACACATTGTCCTTGAAGGACTCCGAGTAGATGTGGAAGAACTTCCGCACCAGTGCCTTGTCTTTCTTAAGTTTGTCCAGGCTGCCGAAATGAAGGTTATAGCGCTCCATCACGAGTTTGGCTACGCGCTTGGCCTTTTCGGGGACCCCCAGCTGCGAATGCATGCGGTACTGCACCCAGTCGCATTCCTTTTCGAAGCCATAGCCCTGAACCAACTCATTGTAGTAGGGATAGTTGTAGATGCAGTTGAAGGGAGGCACGTTGTCGAAGCCTTCCACCAGCATTCCCTGTTTGCCGAGAGTGTTGAAGAAAAGCGGACCGTGAATCCTTTCCATGCCCTGCTCCCTACCCCATTTTTCCGCCGCTTCAAACAGCATGCGCGCAACCTCGACGTTGTTCACGCAGTCGAACCAGCCGAAACGCACGCACTTTTTCCCGTAACGCTCGTTATAATGGGGGTTGATCATGGCGCAGATGCGTCCAAGCACTTCCCTGCCATCCCTGACGAGCCACATTTTGTGGATACAGTATTCCAGAGCGGCATCTTTGGTAAGGGTGCGCATCTGGTCGGAGTGAAGCGCCGGTACGTACTGCGGACAGCCCTTGTAGAGGACGTCCGGGAAACGCACGAACGCACGCAGGTCACGACGGGTTATGACTTCCTGTAGTTCCATAAAGGCCGCAAAGTTAGCGATTTTCGCTCTTTTCTGCAATAGCGAGCACGGCCGCCTGCGCGCATGCGCAGCCGAAGACTGCGGGCAGCCACGCCACGGTACCAACATTGCTGCGCTTGTTGCGGCTTTCCTCTTTCACAATCGCTCCTTCGTCGGGCTTTTCCTCCGAGTATACGGCCAGGAACCCTTCGGTGATGCCGAAATGGTGCAGCCGTTTGCGGAGCATATGCGCGAGTGGGCACATGCGGGTTTTGGAGATGTCGGCGATGCGAACGCGGGTGCCGTCGGTCTTGGCCCCAGATCCCATGGACGACACCAGCGGCTGCCGGTTCGCCAGGCACCACTGAATGAGCGCTATCTTGGGGCTGAGGGTGTCGATGGCGTCTACCACGTAGTCGTACTCCGGCCGCAGCAGCGCCGGAATGCTGTCTTCGTGGACGAATTCTTTAATGAGCCGAAGATCCAGTGCCGGATTGATGTCCAGCAGACGCTCCCCCACCACCTCGGCCTTCGGGCGGCCTAACGTTGAACGGAGGGCCGGCAGCTGACGGTTGATGTTGCTTTCGGAGACGACGTCGGAGTCGACCAGAGTTAAATGTCCTACCCCGCCGCGGACCAGCATCTCCGCCGCCATGGCTCCAACGCCTCCGAGGCCCACTACCAGCACCCGGGCCGCCTCAAGACGGGCGATGCCTTCGGGGCCGAGAATGAGTTCGGTGCGCTGCTGCCAGGGCTGAGACATCAGTGAACCAGGTTCCAGTGGGGACCGAAACGCTCGAAGGCGGCACGGTCGAGTTCTTCCTGACAGTCGGGATGGGCTATGCTGATGAGCAGACGGGCCCTCTCCTGAAGGCTCTTGCCGTAGAGGTCCACGGCTCCGAACTCGGTAACGATCCAATGGGCGTCGGCCCTGGGAGTTACCACTCCGGCGCCTTCGTGCAGGGTGGGAACGATCTTGCTGCCGCCGTACTTGGTCTGAGAAGCGAAAGCGGTGATACTCTTGCCTCCCTCGCTCATGGTGGCTCCCTTAACGAAGTCCACCTGTCCGCCGGTGCCGCTCCAGATGCGGGTGCCGATGGAGTCGGCGCAGATCTGACCGGTGAGGTCTACCTCAACCGCGGAGTTGATGGCCTTCATATGGGGGTTCTGGGCGATGACCCAGGAGTTGTTCACGTATTTGATGTCCTTCATGAGCACGTCCGGGTTGTGGTCGATGAAAGAATAGACCTCGTTGCTGCCAAGCAGGAAGCTGGCCACCACCTTACCGGTGTCGATCTTCTTGCAGGAGCCGTCGATGACGCCCGACTTGATGAGACGGAGCAGGCCGTCGGCGAACATTTCGGTGTGCAGGCCCAGATGCTTGTGGCCGCCGAGCTGAGCCGCAAGTGCGTTCGGCAGCGCGCCGATTCCCATCTGGATGCAGTCGCCGTCTTCCACCAGGGCGGCAGCGTTCTTGCCGATGAGCACCTCGGTTGGAGTGGGTTCGGCAAAGGCTGCTGTAACCAGCGGAGTGTCGTCCTTCACCAGATAGTCGAACTGGGTCACATTCAGGAGATCTCCGTATGCGAAAGGCACGTTGGGGTTCACCACACCGATCACCACGTCGGCCGTCTCGACTGCGGCCAGGCTGCAGTCGACGGAGGTTCCGAGACTCACGCAGCCATGCTCGTCCGGAAGGGATACGTTCACGAGGGCTGCTCCAAGATGGATGTAGCCGTCGCGATAGAGCTTCTGGCTCTCGCCAAGGTGAACAGGCAAATAATCCGCCCAGCCGCCCTGCACGTTCTTTCGCACGTTGGGCCCAAGGAAGAAACCCTGGTCGAAGAAGATACCCGCGTAACGCTCCTCGCTGTAGGGGGCGGGACCTTCGGTGTGGAAGTGATGGAAATGCAGGTCGCGCACGTCTCCTGCATCAGCCCTCCGGCACAGGGCCTGGATAAGGCAGTGAGGAACGCTTGCAACGCTGGAAAGATGGATGTGGCTGCCGCTTTTGATGTGGCTTACGGCCTCGTCGGCACTTACGTAGGTTATAGCTTTCATATTCAGGAATTGTCAGTCTACAAAGATAGCCATTTTTGGGATATGGGCAATCTATAGCCCCTTGGCCTTACCTTCGTCCCAAATAGCATCCATCTCGGCGAGGGTCATCTTTCCAAGGTCGAGTCCGCGCTCAGCCGCTGTGGTTTCCATGTAAGTGAAACGCCTTTTGAATTTATCGCAGGCCTTGCCAAGAGCCACGGAAGGATCCACTCCATAGAGCCGGCAGGCGTTCACAAGGGCGAAAAGAGCGTCGCCGAATTCCTCTTCAGCGTGAGCAGCACTAACCTCGGTGCTTCCGCTACGGCCCGGAGCCTTGTGCACATCCTCCCCCACGGCTTCCTTTGCCTCGGTCACTTCTTCGTCTACCTTGGGCCATACATCGGCTGGAGAAGCCCAGTCGAAGCCAACTGCTGAGGCCTTGTCCTGCAGGATGAAGGCCTTCTGCATCGGTTCGCAGCTGCGGGGCACGCCTTCCAGTATGGTCTTGCCAGCGCGCTCCTTCTTTTTGCGGAGCTCCCATGCCTTGGCCACCTCTTCAGCGGTCATCGTTTTGCCGGAGCCGTCGTCGAAAACGTGCGGATGGCGGAAGATCATTTTGTCGCACATGCCGTTCAGCACGTCGGCGATGTCGAATTCGCCCTTCTCCTCGGCCACCCGCGCATAGAATAGCACGTGCAGAGAGAGGTCGCCCACCTCCTTGCATATCTCCTTTGAGTCGTCATCCAGGACTGCGTCGGAAAGCTCATAAACCTCCTCTATGGTTAGTGGCCGCAGGCTCTCGTTAGTCTGCGCCCCATTCCACGGACATTTCTCACGCAGGGTGTCCATCACTTCCAGTGCCCGGACGAACGCAGCAATCTTTTCTTCCTTTGTGTGCATGGCTTTAAATCAATTCGAAAAGATCCTGTTTTGGAAGGACCGCCGAGTAGCGGTCGTGGCACTGCCGTATAAACTCCTTCACCCTGGTGGAGAAGCGGGGCCCCTTCCAGTTATGGGTGTTGCTCACCAGAATCCAGCATTCCCCATCGGAGAAACGGTAGACGATGGCGTTGGTGCCGGCAAGCGAACCGGTACGTATCCAGGTGTCGCCTATGTCGTTCCATCCAAGGCCGTATTTGTGCTCGCCGTTGTCGAGAGTCATGGCACGCACGCTCTTTATCGAAAGGACATCCTTTACGCGGGGGTTGCCGTCGATAGAGGCCACGAAACGGGCCAGTTCCGGAGTGCTCGCCACCCATGCTCCGGCACCGCCCAGGCCGCGCACGTCGCTGCCGCCGTAGCAGCGCACCACGCTGTCGCCCGAATTGTTGAATTCAGGCACCAGAGGATCGTTGTCCTGCATGTAATAGCGAACCTCGTTGGGATATTTGTCCTTGTAGTAAGTGAATGCCAGATGCATATCCCGGCAGCCTGCAGGCTCCAGGATCTCCTTGTTGATCCACTTTTCGTAATCCTGCCCTGTTACCTTCTCGATTATCATCCCCAGCAGCATGTAGCCGAAGTTGTTGTATTGCCGCGACTTGCCCGGCTGGTAGCCCAGCGGACGGGTGAGCATGAGGCGCGTGAGGGTCTCGTGGTCTGGGGCTTCCTTAAGGTGATGGATGTACATGATGTCACGGGTGGTGAACATCGGGTCGCCGCGGCGTATCGAAAGGCCGCTTTCGTGGCGCAGAAGGTCCTCTACCGTTATCTTGAAATAGTTTTTATCCTTAATGGCGGCGGTGAACGCGGCTTCGTTCAGTATGCCCGTAGGGCCGAATACCTTGTCGGAGAGTTTGAGTTTTCCCTGCTCCTGGAGCTTCATGATGCCGGCCGCGGTGATGAGCTTGCTCACAGACGCGATGCGCATGATATGCGCGGCGCTCATGGGCACGTCTTCATCGGCCTTGCCATAGCCTTTGGCGTAAAGCAGCGAATCGCCCCGCATCACACTTAGTGACAGGCCCTTAATCCACCAGCGCTGCATGAAGATGCGCATATCCTTGTCGAGCTTGTCCGCCCCAGAGCTCATCTCATTGGTAATCACCGAGTTGATGCCTTCGATCTTATATGGGGCACGCCCTTTTCCGGAGCATCCGGCAAGGAGCAGAATCAACGCCGAAAAAAGAATAAAGTTTTTCATCCCTTGTATCCTCCGAGTATGGCCGGATCGGCGCCGTCTTCAAGGGTCTTGAATTTACGCATCAACGACAGTATCATTATTCCTGTGATAGTAAACGACAGCAGGTCCGACAACGGGAAACTGCACCACACCCCGGCAATCCCCCACCAGCGCGGGAGAAGATAAACCAGGGGGATGAGGAAGAGCAGTTGGCGGGTAAGCGAGAGGAAGATACTCTTGCGCACCATTCCCAGACATTGGAAGAAGGTGGTCGAAACCATCTGCATACCTACGAGCAGGAATGCCATATTGATAATCCGGAGGCCGTGGGCACTCAAGCCCACCATGGTGGAATCGTTGGTAAAGATCTCCACCGCAGCCTTCGGGAAAACCTCCGAGAAGATGAAACCCAGTACGCATACCGCCGTAGCCCACCCTGCCGTGAGTATGTAGGCCTTGCGGACGCGGCCATATTTGCGCGCTCCGTAGTTGTACCCTACGATTGGCTGCATTCCCTGGGTGAATCCCATTACTATCATGAGGAACAGGAAACTGAAGCGGCTGACGATGCTGTATGCTCCAATTGCCAGGTCGCCTCCGAAACGCAGCAGTTGCTGGTTGATGAAGAGGTTCACCAGACATGCCGCAGCATTCATCAGGAACGGCGCCATTCCTATCGAGAGGGAGCTCTTCGCCATCTTCCAGTGAAACTCGAAAACGTGCTTTCCGAAATGCACCACCGTAGTTTCGCGGAAGAAAAAGATGAACGCATAAATCAGCGCAAGCAGCTGGCACAGCACAGTGGCGATTGCCGCTCCCTGTACCCCCATACCCAGAGTGTAGATGAATATTGGATCGAGTATGCTATTGCTTATTACCGTGAACAACGTGAGCCCCATGGCCAGTTTGGGATTGCCGCAGGCCCTGATGAGGTTGTTCAGTCCGTGGTACATATGGGCGATGACATTGCCTATCATCAGCACCGTGAGGTACTGTTTAGCGAAAGGAAGCGTGACGTCGGTGGCTCCGAAGAAGCGCAGTATCGGCTCTTCGAACGCGAGCACCAGCACGGAGAAAAGCAGGCCCAGCACCGTGTTCATGGTCACCATATTACCCAGCACCTTCTGTGCGCTGCGGTAGTTGTGCTGGCCCAGCATCACCGACATTATGGTGGATGAGCCCACTCCCACCAGCGTTCCCAGGGCTATGCCAAGGTTCATTATGGGATTGCAGATGCCAAGGGCGGTGAGGGCGTAAGAACCGGTTTCCGGGAGATGGCCGATAAAGATGCTGTCCACCATGTTGTAGAGACTGGTGGCGGTCATGGCGATGATGCCGGGAATGGCATACTGCCTCAAAAGAGTTCCTACGCTCTTGGTTTCGAGTTCAAGCGGGGCACCCGCGGCGTTCTCCGGCATCGTCAGGGTTTCTTCGTAAGTTCAATGTCGAAACAGAGCGGGCTGTACGCCGGAATGAGGTTACCGCTACCGGTCGATGAATAACCCAGCCCCGACCAGAAGATTGCCTTGCCGGCTTCGTACTGCTTCAGATGAAGGAACGCGTTGGCGAATCCGTCCACCACACCAGTTTCACTGGTAGTCATGGTTATCTTGGTGTAATCGGCATTCCAGTTGATGAGCGATGGTGTGTACTTGGAAGAGGATGAGTAGATATCGTTGTCTTTTGCAACCTTTTCCACATTAGTATCGATTATCCTGCCGGCCAGGTCCATGAGGGTGTAGTAGCAGTAAACATCACTATTTGCGGCGAGAGCCTCGGCATCTGCCTTCTCCCTTGTGAGCACGAAATACCAGCCGCCTCCGATTTCCGTGTCCTCAACTGCGTCCGGATAATTGGCGGCGATGTAACGCGCCAGCGAGTCTTTCTCCCATTTTTCCACATCCGTGAAGGCGTCTACCAGAGTTACGGTATAGACCGCCTCGGTACCGCTCACGTTCTCGATGTATTCCGCCTCGGATTCATACCGGGCCAATGTCATGAGATGGCCAGGAATAAGCGCCTTACGGGTGCCGCCGATCTTCATGGGCCCGAGCGTGGTTCCGTTGCCGGTCAGAAGCTCTTCCACTCCGGCCTTGAGGCTATTCTCGGCGCAGTATACTACCTTCGGACCATAATAGAACCGGGAGTTGTAATTGTCGTTTTTCTTGTTTACGTCTGCAAGCGTACTCTGGGAGAAACGACCGGCGCGGTCTTCCGTGGTGTAATGCACACGGATATATGCCTGTGAGCCGTATTGTTCACCTGTGCCGGCGACTTCATCGGCCGTAAAGACATAGGCGCCCATAGTTGTTTTTTCGTACGCTCCGGAGTAGTATTTTTCCATGTATGCCGAGAGGGCCTGAGCCTCGAACGAACCGGTATTCGTTGAAACCGTTTTGGCGCACGATGCAAACAGCGCGGCTGCTATAGAGAGTATGGGAATTATCTTTTTCATCGGTGGTTTTCTGTTTGCAGGAATTGTGCCACGCAAGAGGCGATATGGGCCTCCGCCAAAGCCTGGTCCTTAATGTCGGAGGGAATGAAAATCTTACCTCCTGCAGCCAGCTCGTGACCGCCTCCGTGGAAGTACTCCGCCGCAAAGCGGTTAGCGCTCACTCCGCGCTTGCTGCGTATGCTCACGCGGAAATGATCACCGCACCAGCGGGAGAATATGCTCATGCACACCTCTCCTATTCCGAGGGGTATGTTCACCAGGCCCTCGGTTTCGCCCTCCTGAAGCGGATATGCCTTCTGGAAAGCCTCGTCCACCACTATGCTGGCTACTCCTCCTGGCAGGATTTCCATGTGCTGCCCAAGGAGTGCGGCGAAGGCGCGGATGCGGGTTTCGCTATAGCTCTGATAAAGCCTTGACACTATTTCGTCGCGATCAACCCCTGCGGCCAAGAGGATGCTGGCCATTTCAAGGGTTGACGGGTATACCGAATTGGCGAAATTGTTCGTATCCGTGGTCATTCCCGTCATGAGGGCGTAGTTCGATTTGGCCGGAAGCCTGCGGGCGTCGCCTTCCGCTCCGAAGAGGAGCCAGAACAGCAGTTCGCAGGCCGAAGACACGTCCGTATGGGAGAAAACGGTGTCGAACTCTTCCACGGCTGGATTGAGATGATGGTCGACGAGTATCCTTCGCTTAGCCGGACAAGCCCTCAGAAGAGGCTCCAGGGCCTCCGCCCTGCGGAAAGCGTTCATGTCCAGCACGAAGAGGGTGTCGCAATTATTCAATGCTTCGGCCGCCTCTTCCGGACTCTTTTCGGCATCTATCAGGCCCTCCCCTTCAGTGAGGAAGGAAAGAGTGTCGGGAAAGGTATCAGGATAGATAGCCGAAACCGTCTTTCCCTTGGAAAGAAGATAGCGGCGAAGGGCTACCGCTGAACCAAGTGCGTCCCCGTCCGGATGGGTGTGCACCACAATCGCCGCACGGCGACAGGCCGCCACGGCTGCGGTAAAGGCCTCAATCTGTTCTGACAAGAGTGCTTCCATATAGAATTGCCACGCAAAATTAACAATAATATTGCTTTTAATGAATGATTTTCCTAACTTTGTGGGGATTTGACAGAAATCAAAAGAAATCAACAGATATGAAGAAATCAGTACAGATCATCCTCGAGGTAGTTCTTGGCATCGCGATAGTTGTCCTTGCCACACTCATCGTCAAGAGCATCAACAAGCCTGTGGCTTTCAACAAGCAGAAGGCATACCGCGAAAGCATCGCCGTGCAGCGCCTCAAGGACATCCGCACCCTTCAGGTCGCATACAAGACCGTCAACGGCAAGTTCACCAGCACTGTGGACTCCCTCATCAACTTCTACAACACCGGCAATATGTCCGTGGTGCTCCAGATCGGTTCCCAGGACGACTCGGTGGCCGTGGCCCACACCCAGGCTATCAAGCGCAAGAACCGCAAGATCACCCCGGCCCAGCTCTACGATCTCTATCAGAAAGGCGATAAGAACCTTGTCTTCGCCATCGAGAGTAAAGTCCCCGTGCGCGATACTCTCTTCCACGACCGCACTGATCTCGTTCTCGACTCCCTCCGCACCATCCCGTTCTCCGGCGGCGAGCCCGTGCAGATGGAAGCTATTGTCAAGACTGTTTCCGGTGTTCCCGTTCCTCTCTTCGAGGCACGCATGCCCTACAAGCTCCTGCTCAAGGGCCTGGACAACCAGCTGCGTATCAATCTGGACGCCGACCAGCGTGCAAAGAACCGCTACGAGGGTCTTCAGGTTGGTTCAGTCACCGCTCCTAACAACAACGCGGGTAACTGGGAATAGTGAACGAAGTTTCCTTACTTACGCCTAAGTGCACTCTGGTGCCGGCGCATTTCTTTAATCCGGCTTCTCCGGGGCAATCCCTCGGAGAAGTCGCGCTTTTGGATGCGTCGGATTCAGTGAAGTGGGCAGACGTGCCCGCATACGACGCCGTTCTCGTCTATGCCGCCCCGTCTCAGGATAGTTCCGCACTACCAGAGCTCTGGTATGTGCTCAGGGATCTTCCCGGAATCAGGGAATACAACCGTATCCTCGCCTCTTGGAAGGAAGGCCGGTTATTCCTTGGAATAGCTCAGGGTGGCACCCTCCTTCTCGCCAACACCTACGAGGCTCCCGATTTCACCACGGCGCAGTACTATATCTTCCTAGCGATGCGCTCCCTGCAGCTGAATCCCGAGGTCTCTACGATTTATTTCCGTCATCCCATAGGCGCGGAGGACGAAATGAGCCTCTACCGTTATTTCAAAGGGGTGGAAATTCTTTAATTTTCGGGGGCAGAAGCCATGCGCATCATCGGGGGATCATTGAAAGGCCGTGTAATCGACCTGCCGCCGCGTTATTCGGCACGGCCAACCACGGATTTCGCCAAAGAAGCCCTATTCAATATTCTCGACAACGAATACGATTTCGCGGACTTGAAGGTGCTCGACCTTTTCGGCGGCACCGGAGCCATCTCCTATGAGTTCGCATCACGCGGCGCAGCGCGCGTTTATTGCGTTGAAATGTCGCGCGAAAACGCCTTGTTCATCCGCCGCGAAGCTGTTCGCCTGGGGCTGGACGCCGTGGTGGCTGTACACCAGAATGTCTTTGATTTCCTGCCCATCTGCCACGAACGTTTCGACATCGTCTTCGCCGATCCCCCCTACGCTCTGGAGGGTGTGGAGACCCTACCTGACAGAGTATTCGGTTTGGTTCCGGACGGAGCTCCCGCCGGCGGCCTGCTGCATCCGGAGCGCTATTTCATTCTCGAACACGGTAGCGAACATTCCTTCACCGGCCATCCCCTTTTCGTCAAGGAAAAGGTCTATGGCCGCGTGCACTTCTCGTTTTTCGAAAGTAAATAGCCGAAGGTTTGCGGGTCGCCCCTAATTAACGGTTACCTTTCGCGCGATTGTGAGTCTTGCAGAGCATCTGGCAATTTTCAATATCCGTAGAACCACCTTTGCTCCAAGCAGTTACATGGTCGGCGTCCATGTCCTTCAGGTCCCAGATCTTGGTGTGATTGGAATCGTGGCCGATGGCGCAAAGCGGACAGTTGGATTCGCCTTTCTCTTTGGCGATCGCGGTTTGCCGAGCGTAAACGGTTTTCTTGGTGGGCTCATCGAAGACGCGAACGTTCAGCAGCTTTGTGTTCTGGCAGCCGTCCAGGATGTATTCGTAGATACCCTTCTTCTCCTTCACGTAGAAGCTCTCGTATAGTTCTCGCACCTTGGCAGCCACTTCTTCAGGATTATATGCCGTTTTGTGGAAACGCTCGTAGAGTTCGCCCCACTTGAGTCCGCACATCTCCTTTTCCGGCGTGATGTCAAACACAGAGGTGATCCAGTCGATAACGGAGGTGAAGTAAGCCTTGAGTTCGGTGATATCGCTATCGTAGCGATGCGCCGCCATGTACTCCTCGATGTTGCCCCGGCTCACCCACTCAAGCGCCGCTTCCAGATAGTCCTGCCTCTTGGCCGTACCGGGAATGAAGCAGCTCCACTTGTTTATGTTAGTATTATTGGAGTTGGAGAACTCCTCCTTGGCCTTGTTGACAAATGGGCCGCTGTACACAGCGTTCAAGGTCTCCTGATTGTTCAGCGGGATACCCACGATATTGATGGTGCGGAACCAGTCCTTGATTTCTTTCTCCGTGCCTTCACAGACGTAGATGAGGAGTTTTGTATTCAGGAATTTATCCTGCTCATCCGGATTCAGCGCGCTGAAATACCACGGCCGCCCGTCGGCGTCGATCCAGGCGAACTTCTCAGTTAGGAAGCGCCCCAGGGATGTTATGCGCTGCTGACCGTCCAGCACTTCGTAGCGGTCTTCCCCTACCTTGGAGAAGTAGATGAGGCCCAGCGGGTAGCCGTTCCTAACGCTCTGGATCACGTCTACCTCCTTCTTGCCGCCGTTTTCGGCATACAGGTAATGGCGCTGGAATTCCGGCTGGATGGTCAGCCGGCCGGAGAGCCCATATAGGCCCTTGCCTTCGTATTCATTGTACTGGAATCCCTTGCAGATATCGCCTATGCTCCAGTCGGTTACAAGTCGTGCTATCATAATGTGTTCCTTTTGCGAATTAGTATTCTATTATAGAGCCATTTACCATCCATATACGGTGCTTCGTTTGGTATTCCCTTTGGCACTTTCCCATGGGAGGCCATATATCCTAAAATCTCAAATTGCTCGGGACAGTACTTATCTAGAAATGTTAAAGGGACCCCCATTAAACCATCATAGTCGGAAGGGATTGAGTCAATGTAAGGAACTTCAATCGCATCATAATTATCATACTTACGATAACCGGATTCAGACAATTCTTTGTGTCTACCAAAACGCAGGTTGTCCTTCATCGACATCAAACTTAACGGTTGGTGGCGCCGTCCATGCTCCAAATTTGTGAACCAGCATACCCCCGGAACTCGGTTAACCTGCCTTCCATTTTGTTCGCGCTCAAATTTGTAGGTTGGAGCATATTGAAATCCTTTGGGGACTAAAAAATACATTCCCCTATTAAAGCAAGATGTCCCTAGCCACAACTCGTTGTCCCGTATCTTGGGGAACACTTCCATATAGGTAATGGCATTCATATTCCCGATAACAAGCAGTTTCTTCGATGCGGCGAAACACCAAAGAAGGAACTCCCGAAACAGGCTGAACGGCGGATTGGTGACGATAATGTCCGACTCATCTCGCAGCCTGCAAACTTCCGGGCTGCGGAAGTCGCCGTCGCCCTCCAGATAGTGCCACTCAAGATCGTCAATGTCTATACGTCCGTTCTGATTGGTATCGCGGGTGAGCTCAAAGATCTTGCCTTTGATGCGGGTCTTGTCCATGTCGAACAAAGGACTTTCCGTCTCAAAGAGTGTTGGCTCGTAGTCCTTATACTTCTTGCTCTCCACCGCATACGACGTGCTGATGAGGCGTTTCAGCCCCAGGCGTTCAAAGTTCTGGGCGAAAAAACGGGTGAAGTTGGACCACTCCGGGTCGTCGCACGGAAGGAGCACGGTTTTGTCTCGGAAAGTGTCGGGATTGTACTCCAGATAGGCATTCACTTCCTTCTGGATGTCGGCATACTGAGTGTAGAACTCATCGTTCTTGGCAGCCTTAGCGGCGCCAAGATTGCTATTATTGGCCATAAGCTGCGCGTCTCATGGCACTTGCGACTTATCCAGAGCGGCATCTTCGGGCACAAAAAAAAGGCATGGACTTTTCCGATCCATGCCCTGAGGCCCTGAGAAGCCCGCAACACGAGATAAGTCGAGTCCACGCCTACGGCGCAGACATTTACTGACCTATCCGGTGTATTGCTAAAGAAATTTCTCAGGTTTCAGGGCAACCGAATAAATAGCAAATGCTATGTTAATAATTCACAATTCTCTTTCGAGCTTTGTTCCGCAAATCTACAAATTTTCAATTAATTATCAAAAATGCAGTAGTGCGAGGCGAAGCCGACGACTTCAAGGCGAAGGTTCCCGGGTCTGTAAGTGGAGGCAGCCTCCCCGAGACGGAGGTTGTCCGACGACGTTAGGCTGAGCGAAGCGAAGTCTAAAAGGAGGAGTTCTCCCGTCTGGCTGCCGAAGCGCAGCAGGCCCCTTCGCCGCAGTCGGAGGAGGCTCCGCCTCGCACTACCCAGCTATTTAAGAAATACGAAGAAAACGGCTAGCACCAGGCAGACGAAGGCTGCAAGGTGGTTCCACTGTATTGTCTGGCCCTTGAAAAGGAACATCACGATAACGGTGAAGACCGTGAGTGAAATCACCTCCTGGATAACCTTGAGCTGAAGCAGGTTGAAGGGACCTCCGTTGCCTATGAATCCTATACGGTTTGCCGGCACGGTGAGGCAGTATTCAAAAAACGCTATTCCCCACGAAAACAGGATGACCAGGATGAGAGGCCATCCGGTGGAAATTTTCATTTCGCTGAGTTTGAGATGTCCGTACCAGGCGAAGGTCATGAAGATGTTGGAAAACACCAACATCACTATAGTCCAGAATCCGTTCATTTTTCTTTACGAAACTTGCGGGACAGCAGATAATACAGGCAGACGGAAAGGGCAAAGACTGCCGACGCTATATAGGGTATCCACGTTGCCGGCATATGGAAGCCTATCTTGTCCACGCAGATATACGTTGTGCAAACCGCAGTCATGAAGGCTGCCGGAAGCATAGTTACGAGATAGTATGCTCCCGGGCGGTTCTTCGTAAGCCATGCCGTGGCAGTCCAGAGGGCGAAGCAGGCGAGCGTCTGGTTTGCCCAGCCGAAGTAGCGCCAGATGGTATTGAAACCATTCTCGTCGGCGATATTGTACCAGAGCAGCAGAGCCGCGACTGCGAAGAGCGGCAGAGCGATTATCAGGCGGTTGACATGCTTCTTCTGCGGGAGTTTGAGAAAGTCGGCCACGATGAGGCGGGCGCTGCGGAAGGCCGTGTCACCGCTGGTGATGGGGGCCGCCACTACTCCGAGAATCGCCAGGATGCCTCCGAAGATTCCCAACCAGCCCCGCGACACCTTCGTGACGACTGCAGGGGCTGCAGCGGACAGGTTGCTTCCGACTTCCGCCGCACCGCCGGCATAGAAGAAATAAGACGACACAGCCGCCCAGACAAGAGCCACTATACCTTCGGTTATCATTGCCCCGTAGAAGATGGGACGTCCCTGCTTTTCATTTTTGAGGCACCTGGCCATGAGGGGGCTTTGAGTGGCATGGAAGCCGGAAATAGCCCCGCAGGCTATGGTGATGAACAGGCACGGGAACAGCGGCTGCCCTTTAAGAAGGCCGCTCGCCTCGCCCATGTTCCCCAGACCGTTCCAGACTTCGGGGATGGCCGGCCACTTCACGAACAGGCACACACACAGGGCTACCGCCATGAAGAGAAGCGCAAAGGCGAAAACCGGATAAAAACGGCCTATTATCTTGTCTATAGGGAGCAAGGTTGCAATTATGTAATATGCGAATACTATCCCCACCCAAATCATTATTGAAGTGCGGGCAGTGGAGGATACCGGGGCCAGGTCTCCCAGAATCAGCGCAGGGCTGTATACGAACACAGTGCCCACGAGCAGAAGCAGCACTATGCTGAAGACCAGCATTACTGCGCTCGTTCCCTTACCAAGATAGCGCTTTACCAGTTCCGGCATTCCAGCACCGCCGTTCCTCATGCTGAGCATGCCGGTGAAGTAATCGTGCACCGCGCCTGCAAAGATGCAACCGAAAACTATCCACAGATAGCTGGCCGGGCCGAACTTGGCACCCATGATGGCACCGAATATGGGACCCGTTCCCGCAATGTTCAGGAACTGAATCATGTATACCTTCCAGGCTGGCATGGGTACATAGTCCACGCCGTCGGCCTTGGTTGTGGCCGGAGTGGGGCGCGACGGATCCGGCCCGAAGACCTTTTCCACGAAGCGCCCGTACAGCAGGTAGCCCAGAATCAGGGCAGCTATCGCGATAATAAAAGAAATCATTTTCTATTGAAGCTCTATTACAGATTTGTTTGCGGCGGCAACCCTGGCCACATCCAGTTTGTCGATTTCACGGTCATAAGTCATGAGACCGTTGATTTCGCTCTCCACGTCGGTTGTCTGGGTGTAGATGCCGGCAGCGCAGCCTTCACGGACAAGGCCTTTGAGCAGTTCCGTGTACTCGACGTATTTGTCCGTAACCTCCTCGGAGGTGGAGAATTTGACATATCCCCAGTTGCGGCCGGTCTCCCAGGTATGGCCTTCAAGAGGCAGGCCTATTCCGCCATATTCGCCGAGCACGTTCACCATTTCAGGATCCCAGAGGCGCATCTTTGGCTGGGGATAGTGGTGGGAGTCAAGGATATCCCCCACCCCGCCGGAAATCCAGTTGCCTCCGGAGGCCATGTTCACGAGGCGCGAAGGATCCAGATGCTGGGTAAGTTCCACCACTTCACGGGTATCGAACTGGCCCCAAGCCTCGTTGAAAGGAACCCATACTACGATACACGGGAATTTGCGGTGGCTGCGAACGATTTCGGTCCATTCTTCGATAAAAGCCTCGCGGGCCCCCTCGGAGAGCTGGTCGGAGTTACCGGCGTCGTACACATCGGCTCCCTGCGCCCAGTCACTGTCCTTTTCGTAGCAGGCTGTGCTGGGCATATCCTGCCAGACCAGAATACCAAGACGGTCGCAGTGGGCGTACCAGCGGTCCGGCTCCACCTTGATATGCTTGCGAAGCATGTTGAAGCCGTATTCTTTCGTTTTTACCAGATCGTACTCCAGCGCTTCGTCGGTGGGGGCAGTATAGAGGCCGTCTGGCCACCAGCCCTGGTCCAGCGGACCGTACTGGAAGAGGATTTCGTCGTTGAGAGCGAGACGGAGATGCCCTTCGGCATCGGCCTTTTTGGAGATGGTGCGGATGGCGGTGTATCCCTCAACTTTGTCTATCTTCCTGCCGTCTTTCAGCAGTGTCAGACGCAAGCCGTAGGGATGCGGATCGTCGGGACTCCAGAGATGCGGCTGGGCAGGCTGCAGATCGGCCGTTTTGCCTGCTTTCACCATTGCCTCGGCCACGACCTTGCCTCCTTCAAGAAGCTCAACCTTAACGTCCTTGGCTCCAACGGCATAAGGGGTAATACTCACAGTCTGCAGGTCCGGACACGATGCATCATAATCCTTTATATAGCCCTTCCGGGAGACGGCTTCCAGCCAGACGGTCTGCCAGATGCCCGAAACCGGTGTGTACCAGATGCCACCGGGGTTGGAAACCTGTTTACCACGGGGTTGCAGGCCGTTGTCGGTAGCATCGAGAACCTTGAGTGTCAGGGTCTGGCGGCCACTTTTGAGGTATTTGGTGATATCGAATTCAAAGGCCGTATAGCCACCCCGATGCTCCCCTACCTTCTGCCCGTTCAGCCAGAGTTCGCAGGCGTAGTCCACCGCTCCGAAATGCAGCAGCACGTTTTTACGAAGACGCCACAGCAGCGGCACACGGAATGTGCGGCGATACCAGAGGGCGTCCTGGGGATTAAGCCTTTCGCCCACTCCGCTGAGAGACGATTCCAGAGCGAACGGCACGAGTATCTCCCCCGCCGGAGCCGGCATTTCAGCGGCGTCGGAGGCCGTTATCGCATAGTCCCACAGGCCGTTGAGGTTCTTCCAGGCCCCGCGTTCCATCTGCGGACGGGGGTATTCGGGAAGGGCGTTTTTGGGACCGACTTCGGCCGCCCAGCGGGTGCGGATATGCTCCCCTGCGGGCTGCCATGCCGGAGCGGCTGAAAGTGCGTTTGCCGAAAGGACCAGGATGGCAAGAAAGAGTATTCGCTTCATAGACTACGAAGATACGAAAAAAACGTATATTTGTATTCTTATGAGTCCACAAGAATACCGCAACGAAGGATACCGTATCTACGATGAAGATATGGAAAAAGCCGTTGAGCTTTTCGAGAAAGCCGCCGCTCAGAAAGACATCCCCGCAGCAGTCGCTCTTGCCGCTTACTATTACGACGAAGAATGCGACGAGAGCGTCGCAAAAGATTGGCTGGAAAAGGCTTTCGAATGGTTCGCGGAAGCCGGCTATCCCGAAGAATTCGCGGAGTATGTCGCCTTCGGCCATTACGAATACGGTATGATACTCTACGAGTGCGAGCTGAATTACGCCGAGGCTTGGATGAAATTCACTGAGGCCGTGGACGCAGGATATGCCGACGCCTACGCTTCGATGGGAACTATGCTCTACGAGGGCGACTGGACTCCGGACGGCAACCCCGACGTGAACGGTGCCGTAGAACTCTGGATTGCGGGAATGAATCTCGGCAGCGAGAAATGCGCCGAACTATACGAGGAGCACAAGGGCGAGACGGTCAAAGCCCCGAAAACTATCACATTCGAAAACGGAGACGTGTATAAGGGCGACGTGAACGCGGAAGGCCTGCCACACGGAAACGGCCACATGGACTATAAGCTCAACGGCTATTGGGGCGAATACGACGGCGCCTGGGTGGACGGCAAGCGGCAGGGACATGGCCACTATCACAGCATGAGCAAGGGAGGCCGCCGATACGTCCACGATTACAAGGGAGAATGGCTCGACGACAAAGAGCACGGACAGGGCACTTTCATGAACAGCAGCGAGGAGGGCCTGCATTGCTCCACCGTCACAGAAACCTATACCGGAGGGTTTAAGGAAGGCAAACGCCACGGCCACGGAATCCTCGTGAAAGATCATTTCAACGGCAGTTTCACCGACGGGGAGGACCGTATCGAAGGCGAATGGATCGAGGATAAACTCACCGGCCCTGCCGTTTGGGACTACGCGAACGGAGACCATTTCGAAGGCCCTCTTACCGGACACGGAAAATACACTTATGCAAGCGGGCTGTCGTTCGAAGGAGAGTGGGAAAACGGAGCTGTGATACCCGAATCCATAAAGAGCTCTTCTTCCGAGGGAGCGCCCCTGCTCGTAGTCACCGAACATCATTCCGGCTTCGACTACAATCACACAGGCACCTTCCTCTTCCCCGCCGCCAAAGGCCTGGTGCGGTACGAAACAGCCGCCGCCATCTCCAAGGATTCCGATTTCGACACCAAGCAGGGACTTGAAATAACAGAAGTAACGCCGGGCAGCGTCAGCTTTGTCGTGGAAAGCCAGTTCATGAAAGACCGCAAAGGGATTACCGACACCATCCGCAGGGGCGAGTCCAGGCTTTATGCCGATTCCCACAGGGCCTGTGCCACCATCTACGACGAAGACTACGACTACACAGTAGAAGATTCCCTGGAAGTAAAGGTTCTGTAACGGTTTATGAAAAGGCTTCTGTCCATACTGCTCGCACTCTTCCTCGCTTCTGCTTTTGCGACAGCGCAAGCTCCGTCTTCAAAGGACGAGGGCCTTGTGATGGAGGAACAGCGCGGAGTATGGCTGGCTACGGTGGTCGGGCTCGACTGGCCACGCGGCGAACGTTCGCACTTCGTGCAGCGCTCCGAACTCATCTCCAATATCAGGGACCTTGCCGCCATGGGTTGCAACACCCTGTATTTCCAGGTGGTCAGCGAAATGGACGCAATGTACGCCTCCGACATACTTCCGTGGAGCCGTCAGCTCACCGGAGTTGAGGGCATGTCGCCCTATTTCGACCCGCTCAGCATAGCGGTGCGTGTGGCGCACGACAACGGAATGGCCATTCACGCCTGGATCAACCCGCTTCGCGTGAGTCTTTCCGACTCTACTTTCCGCGCCCGCACTCAGGTAAAGCATGAGCATCCGGAATGGGTGCACGATTACGGCGGACGCGAGTATCTGGATCCCGGCAACCCCGAAGTGGTGCAGTTCCTGTCGGACATCACTCGCGAAATCCTCACCCGTTACGACGTGGACGGAATCCATATCGACGATTACTTCTACCCCGATGGACTTCGGGAAGACACCCGCGGCTGGAGCGAGCCCGGAGCGTGGAACGATTCCACCCTCTTCGCCGCCTACGGAAACGGCCTTTCGCTGGAGGAATGGAGGTTCAGCAACATTGATTCAGTGGTTACCACCCTTCACCGCACCACCCATGAAGTCCGCCCGCAGGCTCTCTTCGGAGTCTCACCGCAAGGCCGGGTTTCCAACACCTGCAGGCTCTACGCCGATCCGCGCAGATGGGTGGCCCAGGGCAGCGTAGACTATATTCTCCCCCAGCTTTACTGGAGCATAGGCCGTGGAGATTTCGCCGCCTTCCCCAAAGTGCTCAAGGAATGGGAAAGCGTAATGAAGGGCCTGCCGCTTTACATAGGCCTGGCCGCCTATAAGCACGATCCCATGTTCTGGCGCCGCCGGGTGGATTCAGGTTTCCGTAATGTGGAGGAATTCGGCCGTCAGATAGAAATGGTGCGAAGCTGCGGATACGCGGGCGGCCATGTCTGGTTCCGCGCCCAGGACCTTCTCGAGCGCGAGGACCTGAAGGAATACATCCTGGAAAACATCTACTGAATCCGGCGGAATCAGGTTGAATCCGGCGTCGATGCCAATAAGTACCGTGGCCCTGCAGTGTCTGGGACCTGGTTCCCTGTTATCTCTACGTGGAAGGTCTTCGATTTTATGGGGGACCTTCCACGTTTTTCCGGGTTTTCGTGGAAAGTCCGGGTGTTTGGAAGGGGTACCTTCCACGTTTTCGGCTATTTTTGTGGAAGGTCCTTGTCAAAATCGAAGACCTTCCACACAAATGAAGACTATGTTCAATAGGAGTGAGCCGTCAGCACTCTTCCAAGTTGAATCCCAAGCCTGTCAGCGACTCTTCTGCCTTCAATGTTCCGTTTAACAGCCTGACTACGAATGCGCCGAAATCCCGTCGAACTGGATAGTTGCCCCGAAGCTTTTCAAACAGTTCCGGATTCAGCCGAAGTTCTTCGTCATCTTCTCTTACGTCATATGTATTGAGTATGGCTTCGGATAAAACACCCTGAACAGTTTTTCCTGTTGCATCCAGAGAAAAAACCATATGTTGGCTACCTGGCTCTGCTGACTCCCGTGGAGAGATGATGGGCTTGCAACCGGACTCAGCCGATTCTTGAAAACGGGCAGGAAATGACATTGCTGAAGGAGCCCAGTCCGTCAAGGGCAATCCAAGGTAAGCGGCCACAGCCTGTACGCTGGCAGCAGTGCCGTTCGCTTTTCCGTCCGCACTGTATCCTGCAATATGAGGAGTAGCGATAGTGAGCAGATTCAGCAGTTCCAGGTCGATATCGGGTTCGTTTTCCCATACATCCAGCACCGCTGCCTTGATTCGGCCAGCCTTCAGGGCGTTTTTCAAGGCGGGATTATCCACAACCGGTCCGCGGGAAGAATTGATCAGGATCTGGTCCGGGCGCAACGAGGCTATCCTCTCGGAATCGAACATATGCCAAGTGGCGTCCGGCCCATCGTGGGAAAGAGGGACGTGGAGAGTAATGATATCGGTACTGCTCACTATTTCATTCAGATCCACGAAGCCTTCCGGGCCTTCTTCCCTGGCGCGTGGCGGGTCGCAGAGGAGCACTTTCATTCCAAGAGCTCTGGCTGCTTCGGCCACCTTGGAGCCGACATGCCCAACTCCGACCACGCCGAGGGTGAGATCTTTAAAATGTAGATTGAAACGTTCCGCCAGAACGCAGAGCACAGAAGCGATGTATTGCTGTACGGAGGAGGAATTGCAACCCGGAGCATTCTTCCAAACTATGCCGTGGGATTCGCACCATGCCGTGTCGATATGGTCGTAACCTATTGTAGCGGTGGCGACTATCTTAACGCTTGAACCTTCCAGAAGGGCCCTGTCGCAAATGGTTCTGGTGCGGATAATCATGGCATCGGCACCCTTCACGACTTCAGCCGAAATCTCCTGCCCTGGGAGATAAACCACCCGTGCATAAGGCTCAAGCGCCCCTTTTAAAAACGGTATCTTATCGTCACAGATAATCTTCATGCCAGGTTACAATTTCAAATGCAAATTTACATTTTTCAGCTCATTAAAATAAAATTTAACGTCCTAAAAATAAAAACGAGGTGTCGAAAACATAAAATAGTGACATATAGCCCGGGAAACAGTGACGAACGGCGAAATATTGTGGCCAAATGGCTTGACTTGATTCGACCCACTGCGTACCTTCACATCAAAAAAACCTAAAAATGAAACAGTATTTCCATTACTGCTCCAAAGGACTGAAGGGAGACATCCTGTTCGCAAGCCCCGTGGAATTCCTAGCCGGTATGAACAGGGTTGCAATTTGCTACCTGATTTGCTTGAGAAACGGCAGGAAGGTTCTGATTATTTCATTCTGCCTAATGGACAATCACGTGCACTTCATTCTGTTCGGAACCAGGGCGGACTGTGATGCCTTTGTATCAACCTACAAGAAACTCACGGGAATGTGGGTGAAGAAGCATAGGGGCGAACGTCTGCATGAAGAAATTGAATTCGGAGGTTTTCCGATACGCGACAAGGATGACATGAAAGAAAAAATTGCATATGTCTTGAGAAATCCCGTTTCCGCCGGGATGGAGACGACTGTTGAAGGTTATAACTGGAGCACAGGTATGCTAATGTTCAACCAATGCGAACTCCTGTTGCAAAATGCCACCCCTGCCCATGCCTTTGGCGTCCGGGAAAAGAGGCTAATTACCAACTCAAAGAATGCTATTCCAGACAACTGGCTGATTTTCAAAAATGGCATGATCTGGCCCGGAAGTTATACGGAGGCCACGGTAGCCATGCGTCAGTTCAATTCTTTGGGCGACTATATGTATATGATCAACGACCGTCGTATTGACAAAAAGGTCAACGAAGAAATGCTCAAGGATTCCCTTTCCATCCCAGACGGGGAATTAAGAGATCATGCGAATGTCCTTGCCAAAGATTTATTCGGGAAAGACCGGATATCGATGTGTTCGCCTGAAGAAAGACTGTCCGTATGCCGGGTGTTAAAAAAAGAGTATCGTTCTGGTGCGAAACAGTTAGCGAGGGTAGTAGGATTATCCAGAGAAGAACTCGAAGCGATGGTTTAGGAATGACGGTCTGGTGGAAGGTCTACGATTTCAATAGGGACCTTCCACGATAAGCTTGAAAAACGTGGAAGGTCTTCTCAAAAATAGCCAGACCTTCCACGAAAACCAAGAAAAACGTGGAAGGTCCCCTCAAAAAGGCAGGACCTTCCACAAAAGGATGCCAACAGAGAGGCCTTGTGCCGCAGAGTGGCAATTAAATATCAGAGCACCCCTTAAGCGATACTCATTACAGCCGTTGCTATGCTGCAAAGCTTGGTGTCGGCGGTGTCGGCACGGCTGGCGAGAACGCAGGGAGCGGTGACGCCAACGAGGATGCCGGCCTGGCGTATGCCTTCGCCGCAGAGCTTGGAGTTGGTCTTCCAGAAGACGTTTGCGCTTTCGATGTTGGGGAAGAGCATGCAGTCGGCGTCGCCGGCGACGGGACTTTCGAGCTTCTTGATGGCAACGCTCTCGGGATCGATAGCGACGTCGAGGGCCAGCGGGCCGTCGCCTATGCACTTGGCAATCTGGCCGCGGTCGCACATCTTGGCGAGCATGGCGCCTTCAATGCAGGCGGGCATAGAATCGAGCATCTGTTCGGACGCGGCGATGAAGGCAATCTTCGGCTTGGCGAGACCGAATGAACGGGCCGTAGAAACGAGATAGTTCGCTATCTTCACCTTCTGGCGGAAATCCGGTGCCGGGATAACGGCCATGTCACTGAGGAACATGAGCTTCGGATAGTGCGGGTTCTCGATGACGCCGACGTGGCTCAACACACCTTTCGGAGGCAGGAGACCAGTTTCCTTGTTAAGGATGGCGCGGAGGAACTTGTCAGTGCTGCAGAGGCCCTTCATGAGCACGTCGCCTTCGCCGTCGTGTACCATACGCACAGCTTCGGCCACGGCCTTGAGTTCCACGGGATTGTCCACGATGGTGAACTTGCCCATGTCCATGCCTTCGGCTTTGCATACTTCCGCAATGAGCTTTGCGTCACCTACGAGGGTGACCTTCACGAAGCCCATTTCCGCTGCCTTGTAAGCAGCTTCGATGGAATGGGAATCCACTCCCCATGCGACTATGAGTTTTTTGCAGATATTCTTCTCTTTGAGTTCTGCAAACAGATCTTTGAATGTTGCTATCATAATGTTATTCGTAAAGTGCTGAAACTATGTGCATTGTATCGCGGGCTATCATGAGCTCCTCTTCCGTGGGGATGACGGCTACCTTCACCTTGGACTCGGGAGCCGAGATGATGGCGTTCACGCCGCTGGCCTTGTTGGCTTCGTGGTCGATGACGACGCCGAGGTAGCCGAGATTCTGGCAGACGCGGCGGCGCAGACGCGGATTGTGCTCGCCTATACCGGCGGTGAAGACGATGAGATCTACTCCGTCCATGGCGGCAGCGTAGGAGCCGATGAGTTTGATGATATCGTAGGAGAGCTTCTTGAAGACGAGCTTTGCCTTATGGTCGCCGGCTTCGGCGAGTTCGTCGAGTTCGCGGCAGTCGGAAGTCTTTCCGCTGAGGCCGAGGAAGCCGCTCTTCTTGTTCATGATGTCGGTCATCTGGTCGGGCGTGAGGCCTTCCTTCTTCATGATATAGGGGACGATGTTGGCGTCGATGCAGCCGCAACGGGTGCCCATAATCATGCCTTCGAGCGGGGTGAAGCCCATGGAGGTATCCACGCACTTGCCGTTCAGGACAGCGCAGACGGACGAGCCGCTGCCGATATGGCAGGTGATAATCTTCGAATTGTTGATATCCAGTCCGGCGAGACGGGCGCCTTCGTGGGAGACGTAATCGTGCGACGTGCCGTGGGCACCGTAGCGACGGACGTGGTACTTGCTGTAGTACTCGTACGGGAGGGCGTACATGTAGGCGTACTCTGGCATGGTCTGATGGAAGGCCGTGTCGAACACCACCACCTGGGGAACGTCGGGCAGGACATTCTGGCAGGCGCGGATACCGAGCAGGTGTGCGTGGTTGTGGAGAGGTGCGAATTCAGCGCAGATCTCGATCTTGTTCAGCACGTCTTCGGTGACAAGGGCGCTGCCTTCGAAATAGTCGGCACCCTGCACGATACGGTGACCCACAGCCTCGATATCGGCGAAGCTCTTGAGCACTCCGTGTTCGGGATGCACAAGGTCGTCCAGAATGAGCTTCATTCCCACCGTATGATCCGGAACGGGAGTGTTGATGGTGATCTTTTCGCCTTTGGTCGGCTGATAGGTGCTGATACCGTCGGGAAGGCCGATTTTTTCCACAATACCTTTGGCCAGGATGTCGTAGACATCGTCGCCGCTCATGTCCATAAGTCTGTACTTGATGGAGGAGGAGCCGCAATTGATTACGAGTATTATCATTTGGTTAGTTTTAATCGTACAAATTTAATCCCTTTTTTCCGATATTAAAATATTTGGACCTACAAAAAAAATAATTTTGACTTTTATATGCCGTTTTACCCCCTCGAACAATTTCAGATTTTTTATTATTGGCGGAGTGAAGGACGATTTGGACATAGTAATTGCGTCGCTTCCCTTCGTGGGCGGCGTGGCAGCGGCGGCGGCCCTCGGGGCCGGACCCGCGGCCGGAGCGCTGTGCCTGGCCGCCGCTGCGGCCTGCATCGCAGGCATCGCCGTCAGCCGACGGCGAAACGCCGCCCTTGTGGCCCTGCTTTTCCTCTGCCTCGGCGCGTTTTCGTGGAGTTCACGGAATGGTGGCTCTTTAGCGTCAGCAGTAACTCCCCTTGAGGGACGTGCCACCCGCGTGTGCACCCCAACGAACTTGCTTTCGTCGGGGACCCCGACGAAAGCGGGGGGAACTCCTGCTGACGCGATCCCGCAACTCAGATTCCCCCACCCCCGAACGGGCGCGCTGCTGCGGGCGCTGCTAACCGGGAAGCGGGACCAGCTGGACCGTGAAACCACGGCCGCATTCAGGAAGGCGGGAGCCTCCCATATCCTCGCACTCAGCGGCCTGCATCTCGGCATTATCTACCTGATAATCAGCCGATTGTTGTTCTTTTTGGGAAAGTCCCGAAGGGCCGTGGCCATAAGATCTGTAATCGTAGTAGGCATATGCGGAGCGTACACGGCAGCCACCGGCGCAGGACCGTCCATCGTGCGCGCTTTCATCTTCATAACCCTTGCGGAAATAGCCCGCAACTGCCCCGGCCGACGAAGAAAAGGGGTCAATATCTGGTGTACCGCTCTCCTACTGCAACTCTGCATCAAACCCTCCGTTATCTCTTCCATCGGCTTTCAACTATCATATCTTGCGATGCTGGGCACCTTCACCCTTTTTCCTATCCTCCGCGACTGGTATCCGTCGGCCGGTCCCGCAAAAGACCGATGGCACCCGATGCGACGCATGTGGGAGGCAATGGCGCTCTCGATCAGCTGTCAGGCTTTCACCGGCCCGCTTGTCTGGCTTCGTTTCCACACTTTTCCCAAATACTTCCTACTGTCGAACCTCATCTCTCTCCCCCTTACCGAAGTCCTGATAGTAGGAGGCCTTGCCTGCTATGGCCTTGAAGCGCTAAAAATCAGCCCGCATCTGTTGACGCGGGCCGTAGACTGGATATCGGAGCTGCTGTGCTCCTCGCTGGAAACGATAGCTTCTATTCCTTGATACAGCGCACCGAAGCGCGGAACGATTTCTTGTCCATGGCCTGTACCAGAATATCGTTGGATTCCACCTTTATGTAACGGGCAAGGGCGGTGTCGGAATCCACCGAGTCGGCAGTCCAGAAGACCGCAACGTAGCCATAGTGCTGATAGTTCTTCACACCTGCGGATATGGTGAGATAACCCCAAGGCAAAGCTGTGAAGTAAGTATCGTTCGTGAGGGTGATTGAACTATTCTGATAGGACCAGAGCCGGATACCATTGAAAAACACATCGCCCTTGAGCGGACCGGCAGCACCGGAAATGGTCTCTCCGGCGGCTCCTGAGCCAGCCAAAGCGACGAAATCGGCATCCGAAGGAAGCTTCCATCCGGCAGGGCAGGCCGTGGTGGCCTCGTCCCAGCTGTAGAAACGGCCGGAGATGTCATTCATTGCGGGGGAATTTGCAAACGGATAACCCTTTCCTTCCCATGCAAGATTCTGCAGCATCCAGCCTCCCGAAGAGAGCGAAGAAGCATAATACTTCCGAGCGTCTCTGGCGTCGGTAAACGTCGTGTTGGCTTTATAACCGAACGGATGGCCTTTGAGCGAGCCTTTAAGGGTATCCAGCGATGGATTCACAACCGTGAACTCTGCCGAAGCCGATGCACCGTAATAACCGGAGGCGAATGCGGTGACGCTCATGGTGAAAGTGTCGAGGGTGTCCATACTCACAACGAAGTCCCCTTCTGCGGGGCCGGTCTTGCCTTCAGTGCGGATGGTATCGGACTTGTTGCTGATAGGATCGAAGATATAATAGCCGACAAGTGTATCAGTCTTGGATGTACGGTAGGCCCCTGAGGCGACGATATGGAAGGACTCTCCCTCTTGCACATAGGCCGGAATGGTGGTACCGATGGTCACGGTTCCGGAAAGGGATGGCTTGGTGTCTTCGTCGTCTTTCTTACAGCCGGCAAGCAGAGCTGCGGCAGCAAGAAGAGCGAGGATATATCTGTTAATTTTCATTGCAGACTGTAAATTTACGTGCAAACCGAGAGAAAAGCAAATTTATTTGCTGTTCCGAGGTGCAGCCGGAAATGCCGACGACAGTCGGAATATACAATTTCTAAGCCAACTTTAGGGTCTGGTCCGCATAATCCGTAGCGGCCGGGCGATGGGTTATGCAAAGTATGGTCTTACTGCCGCGATACTTGCGGGCGATATTCTCCAAAAGGGCCTGCTCGGTGTCGGCATCGAGGGCACTCGTGGCCTCGTCCAGCACCAGTATTCCTCCGGGCCGCAACAACGCGCGGGCAATGGCTATCCTTTGGGCCTGGCCTTCGCTGAGTCCCTGGCCTACCTCGGCGCACACGGTGTCCAGCCCTTCGGGCAGATCCCGCACGAACCCGGCAGACGCCGTTTCAAGGGCTTCCCAGAGCTGATCGTCCGTGGCCTGCGGGGCCGCCAGACGAAGATTCTGCCGTATGCTGCCGCTCATCAGGGAATTCCCCTGCGGCACATACATGAAGTTGCAGAGCGTTCCGGCACCGGACGGCGTGGGCGGATCATAGAGGGTAACGCTTCCGGCCGACGGAGACAGCAGGTTCATGATCACCTTCACCAGCGTGCTCTTGCCGCTGCCGGTGGGGCCGAGAATGGCCGTCATCGTTCCGGGACGGAAATCGAAGGACAGGCCTTCGAAGACGGGTGCCGCGGCCTCGGGATACTTGAAACTCAGGCCTTCCACGCGCACTCCGGGAGCCCCTTCGAGGCGGATTTCCGGCCCGTCGGGTTCCTGCGTCTGCTCGGAAAGATCCAGGAGGCGGTCTTCGCTCGCAAGAGCCTTGATGAACGCCGGCACCTGGCTGGCAAGTTCCGCCACCGGGCGCTGCACCTGACCCACCAGCTGGAGGAAGGCGGTCATGAGACCGTATGTGACCGTGCCTTTGCTGAGGCCGTAGACGCTCCAGATAAAGGCTGCGGCGTAGCCGAGCATGAATCCCAGCTGCATGAAGGTACGCGAGAATGCGGAGTAGCCGAGGCGCTTGAGGGTGTTGGCGCGAACGTCGTCCTGAAGTTCATCGAGGGCGTCGAGGGTGTCTTCCGTGCTACCCATGGTGCGGATTACCATGCGGTGCTGGATATTCTCCTGCATATGGGCCTGCACCATGCTGTCGCCGCGACGGATATCGTTCGTGAGCGAGCGCATCTTCCGGAAGAAGAGACGGCTGCCTACCACCGCCACCGGCATGATGAACACCAGGATCCAGCCGAGCTGGGGTGAGAGGGTGAACAGGAAGATACACGCCGCCACAAACTGGCATGCAGTGACCACGATTCCGGGGAGCGAGGTGCACACGAAGTCCACCACCACGCGGATGTCTTCTTCCAGACGGTTTATGGTATCGGCGCTGTGGAAGCGGTCGCGGCCCTGCCAGATGCTACGCATCACACGGGAGAAGACGCGGGCGCGATTGGCGTTCTGCGCTTCCACCACGATGTAGCCTTCCCACCAGCGGGCGGCCGTGCGGGCGGCGATCTGAAGCAGCAGGATGGCGGCGAAGATGCTTACTCCCTGCACCAGGGAGCCGTCGGCTTCGCCCGTTGCAAGATCCACCACGCGCTTGCTGTACCATACGAATCCCAGGGACAGGGCCACCTGCAGCAGCCCCAGGAGGGCGCTCACCAGCACTCTCCAACGAAGGGGTTTCAACACCCCCGCGAGTCCGCGGAAACAGTCTTTGAAGGTTCTCACTTTTCTACGATTCCGATTTCAATCCACTTGTCCGCGATGGCTGCGGCGTCTTTCGAAGCGGTGGCTTCGTCCACGTCGTACTCGTCCAGAAGGAGCTTCGTGAGGTCCTCCACCGAGAACTCCTTGCCTGTGACGTGCTCCCAGAGATAAGCGGCGGTTTCATTGAGGGAGATGATCTTGTTGAAATTCACCTGCGAGAGGCCTTCTCCCGTGACTATGTGCTCGCCTACGATGGTGCGGAGCTTGAATCCTTCCTTAATCTTCATATGGTGATGTGTTTTATTCTTCTGTAAAATGCCAGATAATAGCGGCGAACAATTGCAGGAAGGGCCGCCCAGCGACGCCAGCGGCGCATTTCTGCGGGAGCGAATGGATCACGGTCGGGCTTGCCCGGAGTCTGTACCGCCACTACCGTTCCGGCTATGTTGCCGGCCGCACAGTGCTCCTGTCCGCGGTAGTTGCCGTCTCCCTGAAGGGTTATCTTGTCTCCGGAAACCTCCCGTACACGATGAAGCACGTAGTGGCCGGGAGCTATTTCTGCGAGAGCAATGTCGCCGGGAGCAACCGCGAGGCGCTTTTCCAACACCACACTGTCTCGCTTGCCCACAATGAAGGGCAGCATGCTCACGCCCTTGGTCATGATAACCACCTGACGCCCCTCGGCCAGGAGTTCCTTCACTCCCCCGAGCATCACGTCGTTTGGCAGGGTTATACTGGTGGGGGTCATAGGGCAAGCAGGGTTTCGGAAGACACCCGGGCCGCATCGGCGTCGGGCCTGCATTCGAGGGTGAAACATGGGGTGCCCCGCAGGATCTTTTCGTAGGTGGCGTTAAGACCGTCCGCCATTGCCGGATCCGCCTTGAATCCGGAACTCGAAGAGTACAGCAGTGCGTAGGCCTCCAGCACGCTTTTGCGCCTGATGCGGTTTTCGGGACTGCGCACTATTTCGGTGAAAGCACCGGCCGGATAATGCTCGTTTTTGTAACACGGCGTTTTGCCGCTCCACGGGGTGCCGAACACTTCGGTATGACCGTCTTCCATAACCCGTACCACGGGGTTGTCGTCGTTGAGAAGATGGCTGCCCTGGACATTGTCCAGCCAGAGCTGCGAATGGGTACTCTTGCCGGTGCCGCTCCTGGCAAGCCAAAGGAAAGCTTTTCCGGAGTTCACCACCACCGAGGCGTGCATTTCCAGCGTGTCAAGGGATGCGGTGCTGAAGGCGAAAACCAGCATGGCGGCATTGTTGAGGGCGAAGAGCCCCTCCGACGGACGGAGTATCTGCAGACGGACGTGACTGAAGGTGCCGTCTACATAAGCCCTGCCGCACACAGGCCTTCCCGGGCATGGAGCCATCTCGAAGGCCCAGCCGCCGTTTCTCCGGTAGAGCAGGATGACGGGCTGCCCGGGCTCTTCGTCTCCCCCGTAAACCTTTTCCAGCGTTTCTTCGGGAAGGCGTTCCACAAGCTCGACAGTGAACAGAGGAGAGGGATCCGCCGGAATCTCGAAAGGTTTGTATTGCCCTATCAAACCCCACAGCGGATGCCCCTCCGGAAAGACGAAGGAGAACACATGTCCGGCTACTCTGTAGCTTTTAGTCATACCATTGCAAATATAGTCATTTTGCACGATTTTTTGTTATATTTGCATGATATGAAAGACAGTGTAAATCTCGAATACAATACCGAGCGCGAAAAGCTCGCAATGCCCGAGTACGGAAGGAACGTATTGCAGATGGTGGAAAGCCTCAGGGCCATTCCCGACAGGGCCAAGCGCAGCGAACAGGCACGTGCGGTAATCAAGACCATGGAAATCCTCAATCCGCAGGTGCGGCAGCAGGAAAACTGGGAGCACAAGCTCTGGGACCACCTGTACATGATTGCAGGCTACGACCTGGATGTGGACTCCCCCTGGCCATCCCCCGTAAAGGAAGACATGGAGACCAAGCCTGTGCCGCTGCCCATGAAAGACTCCCCCATCAGGGCCATGCATTACGGCCGCAACATCGAGCGCATCATGGGCCTCATCGCCGAGCAGCCCGAGGGCGAGGTTAAAACCACCCTCATCCGCAATCTGGCCATCTACATGCGCACGCAATACCTCATCTGGAACAAGGATTCCGTGGCCGACGAAACCATTTTCGCCGACATCGAAAAGCTCTCCGGAGGCCGCATCTCCGTTCCCGATGGCATAGAGCTCGGGAAAGTGTCGCAGGATGCCGTCTTCGCCCGTCCCGGCCAGGGCCAGCAGGGTGGAGGCAAGAAGAACCGGGGCCGCAAATACCGCAAGAACAAGAACAAACAATGAGAAAATTCTGGGAGAGTCTGGCATTCTGGCGCCGCTGGGACGACCGCGAACGCGCCGTCGCCGTTAAGATAATAGGCCTTCTGGTTGCCGCCATCTCGGTGTTCGTGTTCATCGGAACCGTGTCCTACCTGTTCCACTGGAAAGAGGACATGTCCATGTTAAGCGATCCCGCCATGATGGATTCCGGCGTGCGGGCAGGCAATGCCGCCGGCAAGCTCGGCTATCGCACCGGCCATCTGCTGGTGTGCCGTCTGTTCGGCCTGGGCAGCTTCGCCCTTCTGGTAATCCTCGGAGCCGTGAGCGCAAGGCTCATTGCAAACCGCTGGCACTACTCCCTTCTCAAAACCACGCTGGTAGCTCTCTTCGGAGCCTTTGTGGCATCCATAGTGCTCGCGTGCATAGGCGGTTTCGCCGGAGCTCAGAACGCCTTCGGAGGCGGTCTCGGCGGCGAATTCGGCGCCCAGATAATAGCATGGAGCAACAACCTCTTCGGAGTCATAGTAACGCCCATCCTGGCGGTCATAGTGCTGCTTGCATACCTCTTCTTCTCATCCCGCAAGTTCACCGACTGGGTCTACACCCTCGGCACCGGGAAGCCCCGCGTTAAAAAGGAAAAGGCTCCCAAGGCCGAAAAGAAGGCCAAAAAGGCCGAGGAAAAGGTAGAAGAGACTGAAGAAACCGTAGAAGAGCCGATAGCGGTGGAAGAGCCGAAGGAAGAGGAAGCCGCGGAGGCCGGAGCCTCTCCGGAGGCAGTCGCAGACGCGCCCAAACCCGGCACCGCCGAAACGCCCGCACCCGACGGCGCCGCAATCGACATCCAGGTCGTCACCGACGACACTTTGGAAGCCGAGGTGAAGGAGCTCAAGCCCATCGACAACCGTATGGATCCGCCGGAAGGCCTTCCCTGGTACAAGTTCCCCAGCATCGAACTCCTTAGCGACCACGCCTCCAGCAAGCGCGAAGTCAGCAGCGAAGAGCTCACCCGCAACAACAACAAGATCATCGCCGCCCTGCAAACCTACAAGATCGCGGTGGACGACGTGAAGGCCATAATCGGCCCCACCGTCACCCTCTACAAGGTCACTCCGGCCCCGGGCGTCAAGATCTCCGAAATCAAGAAGCTTCAGGAAGACATCGCCCTGAGCCTCAAGGCCCGCGGCGTTCGCGTCGTCACCCTGTCCGACTCCGTGGGCATCGAGGTCGCCAACGACACTCCGAGCATCGTGCCACTCCGCAACCTCCTCAACAGCGACAATTTCCGCAACAGCAAATACGAACTCCCGGTCGCAATAGGTTATACCATCACCCAGGAGGTGAAGGTGTTCGACCTTGCCGACGCCCCGCACCTGCTCATCGCCGGTGCCACCAAACAGGGCAAGAGCGTGGGCCTCAACGTAATCGTCTCCTCGCTTCTCTACAGCAAGCACCCGTCGGAACTGAAGTTCGTTTTCATCGACCCGAAGATGGTGGAATTCAGCGCCTACAACGGCCTGCTGCACCACTATCTGGCCGTTCTGCCCACAGCTGGCGACGCGGACGAAGAAAAGGCGAAGGCTATTGTCAAGACCCCGGCGGACGCCGACAAGGCCCTTGCCAGCCTCTGCATAGAGATGGACGAGCGATACAAACTGCTCAGCGAGGCGGGAGTGAACAAACTCACCCTCTACAACGAAAAGTTCAAGGCCCGCAAGCTCAACCCCGAAAAGGGTCACAGGTATCTCCCCTATCTGGTCGCAGTGGTGGACGAATACGCCGACCTCACCATGACCATAGGCGGCAGCCCCGAGTCCCGCAAGGTGGCCAAGAACATCACCAACAGCATCATCCGTCTCGCCCAGAAGGGCCGTGCGGCCGGTATACATGTGATTCTGGCAACCCAGAGGCCTTCGGTAGACGTGATCTCCGGTATCATCAAGAGTAACTTCCCGATGCGCATAGCCTTCCGCGTCGCCTCCAGGGTAGACTCCATGACCATACTCGACGCCCCGGGAGCTGAGAAACTGATAGGCCGCGGCGACATGCTCTGGAGCGCCGGCATCGACACTGAACGTATCCAGTGCGGCTACGTGAGCGGCGAGGAGATCGACTCCATCACCGACTTCATCGAAGACCAGCAGGGCTACAAGAAGAGCTACAATACCCCCTATTATCTGCCCGAACCGCCCGCAGCCGAAGGTTCCGGAGGCGGAGTGAGCGACGTGGGCGAGCTCGACGAACGCTTCGTAGAGGCAGCGCAACTGGTGGTCAGCACCCAGAGGGGCAGCACCTCCGACCTGCAGCGCCGCCTGGGTATGGGCTACGCCAAGGCGGGCCGCGTGATGGACCAGCTGGAAAAGGCCGGAATCGTGTCTCCGCAGGAGGGCAGCAAGCCGCGCACGGTTCTTGTATCAAGCATGGAAGACCTTCAGACAATACTCGACAATCTCTGATGAAAAGGCTAGCTGCCATAACCGCCGCCGTTCTCCTCTGCACCTTCGCTTGGGCGCAGAAGAGTCTGGACGACGTGATCGCCCTGCTGCAAAGTGGCGATGTGGTCTCATGCAGCTATTCCTACACCCTCAAGGGCAACGTGCCCATAAAGGGCAGCGGCACTGCGGTCATCTGCGGCACGAGCTACCATATCAGCGAAAACGGGCTCGACACCTGGTGCGACGGCAGCACGGTCTGGACGGTGGATTCCGAATCGAAGGAGGTGGTCGTCTCCGAAGGAGGCAACTCCATCCTGGCCAATCCGGGAGCCTACCGCAGCATAGTGCAGGACCTCCGTTACGACGGCCGCAGCCTTTCCTGCACCATTGAGTCGCAGAGTTCCGAAATGGACTTCAAGGCCAGCGGAATCACCGTCACCCCCTCTTCCGAAGAGAGCTTCGCATTCGACACTGCAGGGCTCCCTAAGTCCTGGATAATCACCGACCTGCGATGAAGGAGTTCCTTCGTCAGGTAGCTGAGCACTATTACGCAGACGCCCATCCAGAGGGTCGCCTGTGTTTCGTCTTCCCCAGCAAAAGAGCCATAGGTTTCTTCAAGAAATACCTCGGAGAAGTCGTTGCCGCAAACGGCCGTGTGACTTTGGCTCCGGAGTGCCTTACGATGGGAGATTTCTTCTCCATGGCCGCCGGACTTCGAAAGGCCGACCGCATACGCCAGCTGCTTCTGCTCTACGAATGCTACTGCCCCCTGGTGAAAGACCCAGAGCCACTCGACGACTTCCTCTACTGGGGAGGTGTGATGCTGGGCGATTTTGACGACGTTGACAAGTACCTCGCCGACCCGGAAAAGCTCTGGCGCAACGTGGAGGAGTTCAAGGACATGCAGGACCTGAGCTTCCTCGAGAGCGACCAGGAAGCCGCAGTGCGGGAGTTCCTGGGCAATTTCCGTAAGGACTCCCCCGTTAAGCGGGACTTCCTGCATATTTGGAACATCCTGCTTCCGCTCTACCGCAGTTTCAACGAAAAGCTCGCCGCCGAAGGCCTCTGCTACGAAGGAGCCATCTACCGTCGTCTGGCCGAAAAGATTGAGAGCGAAAGCGTCAAGGACATACTGGACCGGCATTTCGAGCCGGGCACCCGCTTCATCTTCACAGGCCTTAACGCCCTCAACGAATGTGAGGGCCGCATGCTTGCCGCAATGAAGAAGGCCGGACTGGCGGAGTTCTGCTGGGACTGGTCCAGCGCCGAGATCCGCGACCCGGAGAACCGCTCCGCCTTTTTCATGGCCCGCAACCTGGAACGTTTCGGCCAGGCCCTTCCACCCGAAGAGCTCGGGCCGAAGCCGGTCGTGAACGTGGTAAGCGTTCCTTCAGCCGTGGGGCAGGCCAAGCTTCTTCCGGAAATACTCCGGCAGACCGGCCCTGCACACGATATCCGCACTGCTGTGGTGCTGCCCGACGAGGGCCTGCTGATACCTGTCCTCAATAGCATTCCGGAAGACATACGCGATATCAACGTTACCATGGGCTACCCTGTGAAGGGCAGCGAATGGGCGGCTTTTATAGGGCTTCTTGGAACCCTTCAGCAGAGCATTCGCGAGCTTCCGGCCGGCCCGGCCTTCTATCATGTTCCGGTATGGGCCATTTTCTCCAACGGAGTGTTCGGAAGCGCCCTCACCGAAGAGGAAAACGCTCGCGCCTCGGAAATCAAAAAGGCGGCGAAGTTCTATGTTCCGGCGTCCGAATTCGCCTCCGGGCCGCTTATGAAGGCGGTTTTCCAAAAGGCCGAAGATTATCCTTCCTACCTTGAGAAAATAATCCTGTTGCTGGCAGAGAGTTTCCGCGACAAGCCCGAAAGAGTGATGGAACTGGAGTTCGCCATGCACAGCTGGAAAGTGCTCACCAGGCTTCGCGAACTCAATCCTCCCGTGAACGGAAAAACCTGGTGGAGGCTCCTTGGACAGCTGCTCAGTGCAGAGACCGTACCCTTCAAGGGTGAGCCCCTGCGCGGCATGCAGATCATGGGCCCGCTGGAAACCCGAACCCTCGACTTCCAGAATCTTATCATACTCTCCTGCAACGAGGGCGTCTTCCCACGCAGGAGCGTGGCTGCATCCTTCATCCCTCCGGAACTCAGGAAAGGCTTCGGACTGCCCACATATGAATATCAGGATGCCATCTGGGCCTACTACTTCTACCGTTCCATCCAGAGGGCGCAGAGTGTCTGGCTACTCTTCGACTCCCGCACCGAAGGCATACGCTCCGGCGAGGAGAGCCGTTTTATCAAACAGCTCGAACTCCTCTACGGCTTCGATGTGAGGCGTCACGTGGCTTCGTCGCCCGTAGGCGGTCTGCAGATTCCGGAAAGCATTCCCAAGACCGAAGCGGACCTGGCCGTGATGGCCGGTGAAGACTTCCATCTCAGTGCCTCGTCGCTCCGGAACTATTTGAATTGTCAGGCCTCCTTCTACTACGGGGCCGTGAAGCGTCTCGGAAAGGCCGACGAAGTGGAGGAAAATCTCGACGCCGGCATGCTCGGGAGCGTGCTCCATGCCACCATGCACGCCTTTTACAGCCAGAATCCCGACGAGCCGGACGAAAAGAAACTCCGGGCTCTCGAGAGCGTGAGCAAAACCCATATTCAGGGCCTGCTGGACGATGCAAAACGCCTTCGCGCCCGCATCCATGAAAGGATAAAACTGCAGCTCGGCGCGCCGGAAGTGACAGGCCGAAATCTGGTGTACGAAGAGATTCTGGTGAGCTACACCAGGCGTATACTCCAAAGGGATCTGGAACTCCTGGAGAAGGAAGGTGTTCCTTCATTCAAAATCATAGGGCTTGAAAAGTACCGGGAAACCAGTCTTGGCGGTTTCCGATTCGTGGGCTACATCGACCGTCTGGACAGTTTCGCTCCCGGCACTCTCAGGGTGGTTGACTACAAGAGCGGACACGTCTCCGACGAAGAACTCGAGATTACCGACTCTAACGCTGCCAAAGCAGTTGAAGCGCTATTCGGAACCGACAATTCCAAGCGCCCCGGAATCGCCCTTCAGATGTATCTGTACGACCGCATGGTCGAACCTGAAAGGGCCGGCAGAGAGCTGCTTAACAGTGTCTACTCTGCCCGTCGCCTCTTCACCGAAGGGGTGCGGAACACTCCCCCCAGCCAGGCCTTCGCCAGCGGACTGGAGCCCCGTCTTCTCGAAACTCTTAACCAGATGCGCGACCCGCAGCAGCCGTGGATGCGCACTTCCGATACCAAGAGCTGCGAATGGTGTGACTTCAAAAAAATCTGCGGAAGATGATACACGTGAACAAAGCCTCCGCAGGTTCCGGCAAGACCTACACTCTCGCCCACACCTACATCAAACTCCTTCGCGACGAGCTTTCGTACCGAAGGATACTCGCAGTTACCTTCACCAATAAGGCCACGGCAGAGATGAAGGAAAGAATCCTGGAGTATCTGGCGGCCGATCCGGCCTCCCGCGACAAGTTGGTGAAGATTCTGCACGATTACAGCGCATTCTCCGTGAGCACCATCGACCGCTTCTTCCAGCGCACGCTCAAGGCTTTCGCAAGGGAGATAGGCCAGGTGGCCGATTATCAGGTGGAACTCGACCGCGAGAGCCTCATCGGTGAAGCGATGGACCGCATCCTCGATTCCCTAACGGACGACGAGACCCAGAAGGACGTACTCGGCTGGCTGCGCGAGAACGTGGCCGACAAACTCAGCAGCGGCGACTATCCAAACATGGAAAAGGCCCTGCACGACATGGGTAAACGCCTGGGAAGCGCGGAGAGGGCGGCGCTCCGGAAGGAGCACGGCGTGGACGACGGAGAATTCTCACGCGAGAGACTTGCAAAGATTCGGAAATCCTGCAGAGCCGTCATCAAGGACTTCGCCGCCCGCGTGAAAGCAGCCGCACTGGAGCTTCCGCAATACTCCAACAAGAACGCTGCTAAACAGAGGGATGAATACGCCGCAGTCGTCTGGTTTAAAACCATCGACAAACCGAAAGCATCGCTCGAGAAGGCCGCCGAAGGCACTCCATTCATGGATCTGTTCGGCAGACCGTATGTCATCTACCGCACCGCTCTGGTGCTGGAATCACAGATCTTCAGCCTCGGACTGGCGAGGGAATTCTTCTCGCAGTTCCAGGCCCTGCTAAAGGAAAAAGGCGTGATGTGTCTGGACGACGGCAACGCTCTCCTCTCCCGCATCATCGCCGGCAGCGACGCCCCGTTCGTCTACGAAAAGCTGGGTGTCCGCTATGAGAATTTCCTCCTGGACGAGTTCCAGGACACCTCGAACATCCAGTGGGAGAATTTCCTGCCATTGCTGCGAGAAAGCGAAGGCGGCGGACACGAATCCCTGGTAGTCGGCGATGTTAAGCAGAGTATTTATCGCTGGAGGGACTCCGACTGGAGACTTCTGGCAAACGGCGTTCAGGGGGCTTTCCCGGATGCCAAGGTGGAAACCCGTCAGCAGAACCACCGCAGTTGCAGCGAGATTGTCGGCTTCAACAACGCATTCTTCTCCTATACGGCCAAACTCCTGGGACTCGAAGACCTCTACTCCGACGTGGAGCAGACAGTGTGCAGCCCCGATACTCAGGGAGGCCACGTACAGGTGAGTTTCTGCGACAAGGCCGACGAGGTCGCGGCAGTGGAAGCCTCGGTGCGCACCGCTCTCGATGCGGGCGCCCGTTACGGAGACATCGCCGTGCTTGTGCGTAACAACGCCGAAGGCGGAGCGGTTGCCGCAAAGCTCATCGAAGACGGCTTCCCGGTCGTTTCGGATGACTCACTCAAGATCAATTCCTCCTTCGTCGTCCGAAAGCTCCTCAGCCTCCTCGGTGGCCTGGAGAATCCGGAAGACAGCATCAACAGCTTTATCGCCGCCGATGCCGGAGTGGTAGTTCCGCAGAGCTGGCACTCCCTTACCGACCTGTGCGAAGAGCTGCTCCGTCAGCTTCAGGCGCAGAACCCCGATGTCTTCCGGGATGAAACCCTTTTCATTCAGGCTTTCATGGATACGCTGCGGGAGTGGACTGAAGTGAACGGCGACAATCTGCGCTGGTTCCTGCAGTATTGGGAAAATGACAAGCGCTACATCAGTTCGCCCAGGAATTCCGACGCCATAACGGTGCTCACCGTGCACAAGTCGAAGGGGCTCGAATTCCCATACCTCATCTTCCCGTTTGCCGAAAAGGTCGACATCTACCGACCCACTGAACGCTGGTGCTGGCTGGACGCGTCCGGAACGCCACTTGACCCTGCCGCCACAGGAATCTGGTCAGTAAATCTCTCGGAAAACACCCAGGATACACTCTTCGCTCCGTGGTATGAAGAAGAGCGCCGCATGCAGCGGGTAGACAATATGAATATCTTCTACGTAGCCCTCACCAGGGCTCGCTGCTGTCTGCATATTATAGCCTGCACTCCCCCGAAAAACCATGTCAAAGGCGATTGCAAGAACTTTTCCCAGATACTTTGGGACTTCTGCGGAGGCCTTTCTGAGAGTTCCCGCGGGCAGATGTACGACTTTTCGAAGCTTCGCCGCAAGCCCTCCAAGGACGGCTCTCCCTTCCCCGCTTCGTATGTGAGCATTCCTCTGGGCGACAGGCTCGGCGTGTCCACCGACGCCGCCGACTTCTTCGGCCCGGAAGGCGTTACCGGAATGGACGCTTCGGTGCGTCGCAGCGGCATAGTGCTGCATGGCATACTGGCAGGTGTGCGTCGCCCGGAAGACCTTCCCGGCGCGGTTCAGGAGGCCCTTCTGGACGGGCGGCTCGATTCGGCCCACGCCGCAGAGGCGCTCTCGCTTTTGGAGGCCCGGATTTCCTCGCATCCGGAGTTTTTCGGCGGCGGAGGCTGGAACGAAACGGCGGTGTTCGACGCCGACGGCAGCGAGTACCGGCCCGACCGCGTGGTGGTCGACGGCAACAGGGCCACCGTAGTGGACTATAAGTTTGGCGGGCAAGAAGAGCGCTATGCCGCCCAGGTGCGGCGTTATATGCGCCTCTGCCGGAATCTGGGCTATTCTGATGTCCGAGGCTTCATCTGGTACGTTCCGGACGACACCCTCGTGCCGGTAGAATAATTCCCCGGAATTGCTTATTTTTGCAGATTGTAATGGTTAACGACGATTTTTCACGCCTCGAACTGAGCCTGCCGGCCGCACAGCGGAACTACAGGTATTTCCGTTCGCTGCTTGAGCCCTCCACCCGCATGCTTGTGCTGGTGAAGGCCAACGCGTACGGGCACGGGGCCGTGGAATTCGCCGGAATGATGCAGGCTGCCGGGGCCGATTATCTGGCCGTGGCCCTGCCGGTGGAAGGCATAGAACTGCGGCGCGCGGGTATTTCTGCGCCGATTCTGGTTTTAACTTCCGGAACCGACTTCTTCCGCGAGATGATACAGTACCACCTGGAGCCCTCGATTCCCAACATGCCCACGTTGAAGGCGCTGGTTGAAGTTCTGCAGGCCGCCGGAGTACGGGACTTCCCCATCCACATCAAACTCGACACCGGAATGCACCGCCTCGGCTTCATGCCTTCTGAACTTCCGGAGCTGTGTTCGTTTTTGGCTTCATGCCAGACTGTTCGCGTGGTCTCGTGCTTCTCGCACCTGGCCGTGGCAGAAGACCCGTCGCAGGACGCCTTCACACTCGGGCAGGTGGAGCTTTTTGAGAAGGGCTCATCGCAGTTGGAAAAGGCCATCGGGTACAAGCCCCTGCGTCATATCCTGAACTCCGCCGGAATTGAGCGTTTTCCGCAGTTCCAGTTCGACATGGTCCGTCTGGGAATAGGCATATACGGTGTGAGCGCCCTTCCGGGAGTTGCTCTGGATCCGGTTGCTTCGCTTAAGGTCAAGGTATTGCAGATCAAGCAGCTGGAGCCTTCCGACGGCACCATAGGCTACGGCCGACGCGGGCAGATTTCCAAGGGAGGTACCACCATCGCCACCATCCCCTGCGGCTATGCCGACGGTCTGGACAGGCACCTCGGGAACGGCGCCGCATCGTTCAGCGTGAACGGCCACAGGGCTCCCACCATTGGCAATATCTGCATGGACATGTGCATGCTGGACGTCACCGGCATCCCCTGCAAGGTGGGCGACACAGTAACGATTTTCGGGGTAGACCCCACCGTGGGAGAACTTGCCTCGATCCTTGGAACTATTCCTTACGAAATCCTCACTTCCGTTCCGCGCCGCATCGAGCGCGTGATAGTGAGGCGCTAATCCTCCCCAATCGCATCCCACAAGGCATCCAGGGTGCGGCGGTCCTTTTTGGTAGGACGGCCGGCTCCCTTGTCACGCACCACGAAGAAAGTCTCCGCCGGGGCGTGAAACTTGTCGAGCTCGCTCTGGGGCGTGATGTTCTCAGCATAATCCGGCACCAGGGCTGCACCCACACGGTGGCTCAGGGCCTGGATCACGCGGTAACTGAGCACGGCGGGGCCTTTCCGGACTGAGATGACGTCGCCCGGCTTAACCTGCTTGGAGGGTTTGGCGTTCACCCCGTTCAGCTGCACCTTGTTTCCGGAGCAGGCATCCGCCGCCTCGGTGCGGGTCTTGAAAACCCGTATGCACCATAGATATTTGTCTATTCGCTCTTCCATGTGTCGAGATACAGGGCGTGCGCGACTTCAGCGGCCTTTTCCGGACGGAGGGCCTTAACGATTTCCAGGGCGAAGCTAAGGGCATGCCCGGCGCTGCGGCCAGTGATGATACGCCCGCTGCGGATGGCATGACGCGGCTCGAACTTGGCTCCGGCCGCCTCCAGAAGGCCTTCGAAACCGTCGAAACAAGTGACCGTGGCCCCAGCGATTCCCTTGAGCTGGCTGAGCACGGTGCCGGGTGCGGCGCAGATGGCCGCCACGCTGCCGCCGGCATTGTAATGGTCCTGCATCAGTTTTATAAGGGGCTTGCAAGCTGCCAGGGTTTTGCTCCCCGGCATGCCGCCCGGGAAGATGAGAATATCTTTTTCGGTGGTGCCTTCGTGCCTGATGTTCATGAACGGCAGGCCGAAGTCCACACTTACGGTGATTCCGTGGGAAGAGGTGACGAAGGGATCGTCTCCCAAGCCTATCAACTGACTTTTAATACCGGCGCGGCGCAGCACGTCGTTGGTTCCGAGGGCCTCTACGTCTTCGAAGCCGTCTGCAAGAAAAATATAAACTCCTTCCATAAAAATGCGTATCTTCGTGTCCGTAAAGATAAGCAAAATGGAAGAAGAAAAAAAGCTCGTTCCGTTCAGGCTCTGTACGCTTCTGGACGAATACTCCTGGGGTAGCGAAGAGTGGCATCTGGCCGACCTCGGCTGGCGCGACACCGCCGTCCGCGACGGCTGGCTGGCCGGCAACCTCATGAATGAAGTGATGGAAACCTACCTCGACCGCGTGGTGGGCGACGAAGTATTCGACTGGTACGGGCTGCAGTTCCCCTTCTCTGTCAAGACTTTGAAGTTCGACGGCAGAATGCCCCTCACGGCCTGCCCCGAAGACCTTACGGCCCTTGAGCGCTACGATTCCCTCGGGAAGGAGAAGTTCTGGTATGTGCTGGAGGCCACTCCCGAAACCAAGATATTTCTGGGACTGCGAAAAGACATGGACGCCGCAGCTTTCATGGCCGCCTGCGAAGACGGAAGCGTGGAAGCCCTGCTCAACAAGGCTCCCGTAAAGGCCGGCAGCTACTACCACATCCCTCCCGGGGTGCCGCACTGCCTGGCAGGAAAGGCCACAGTGCTGGAAATAAGCCAGTCCAGCGCACTGGATTTCCGCCTCTGCGACTGGGGGATCAATACCGGAGAGGGCAGCGATTACGGTCTCGGCCTGGTAGAGGCTCTGGATTTCCTGAATCTTTCGAAATTCCCGGCGGAAGCACTTCTCGGTTACAGTCTGGAAGCCCGCAGGGAAGGGGATCCGGAGAATATAGAGCATCTGGTCGCCCTCCCCCAGTTCTCCGTGAACCGGCTTACCCTTTCCGAGCCGTTGAAAATAACTGCCGGAGAAGGTGCTTCGTGCGTGGCGTACAGCTGCATCAAGGGCGAACTCTCGATCCAGCTGCCAAAAGAATACAATCCGGAGGAAAAGGTGGCTTATCTGTCCGTGAACGCCGGAGAAACCGTTCTGGTTCCGGCCGAAGTGGAAGAGTTCTTCCTGGTTCCCCTCTCTAAAGAGACCCTGCTGCTCGAAACCATGGTAGAGCATCGTTCGGAGCAGGACTCATATATCCGCTAGTTTCAATGCTCGTACCCTGCAAAAAGGACGCAGGTTGCGAGCATTTTGGGCCTTTTTTGCTCGTACCCTGTACAAAAAAAACAGGTTACGAGCACCGCGACATCCGAAGGCGCCATACAAGCACCCATGAGTGCGGAGGATTAGCGCAGATACCCCTCGAGGTTAGCCTTCACATCGCTCCAGCGGTAGTAAGGGCCCTGCACGGGCTCGAGGCCGCGGAGCAGACGCTCCTGTTCCTGATAGAGGAACTTCACCAGCACGTCGCCCTTCTTGTTCCGGTAAAATATCATCTGGAGGTTGCTGGCCATGGGTATCTCCCAGAATGCCAGCCACTTGTCGCAGATCTCATCGGCTGTGTAGCGCTCGCCCACTCCCTCAATTCCGAGGTAGCTCACAAGGCCCAGCAGAGGATAGTCGTGACCGAAACGAAGGTCGGCAGCGTACTCTCCGCCTGCGATGGCCTCATCCGCCTTTGCCACTATGTCTTCGACGGACAGTTTGGCCATCGGGACACGCTGAAGTCCACTTTCTGCCGAATTGCACTGGCCGGTGTAGAGGCTCATGTTGCTGCGCGCCCAGCGTTTATATATTGCGTCGAACGGCAGGAAGCGGAAAAGATTTTCTTCAATGTCGAAGTCTTCCGCCATTTCCGCTACCGTGAAAATGCAGTCGGTAAGCCTCTTGGGACTGGGAATCAGTTTCAGACCAGCCTCAGGATCGGTGAACAGTTTCTCCATCACGCCCAGGGTGTCATCGGGCATGCTCCTGAGCACTTCGTGAGCCTTTGCATAGGCCTTTTCGGTAGCTTCCTTCCAGTCGCCTTCGGGAGAGATGTATTCCATGATGCGCTCGCCGGTGTCGGGACGGATGTCCAGTTTCGGATTCAGGCGCATCAGTGAATTAGTGAAAGCCGTCATGCTGATGATGCAACGCTGCACCGTGCTGGAAACGGCACGGATCTTCTTCTGGCCCTTGAAAACCTGGGGATAGCGCTTGTACATACGCTCCGCGATGGCGGCGTGCTCGCGCACTCCCCTGGGGGTAAGGCGGCCGTCCATTCCTGCATAAAGCGCAAACTCCTTGCGGGTCGCTGCCAGGAGGGAATCTCCTCCGGGGGTGAGGATACCGGCCTTCTCTCCGCGTTCAAGCATATGGATCACATAGGTGTACCTGTCCCCTCCCCAGCCGGAGCGGGAGCCATGACGGCCGTAATGGCTAATGTAGAAAGGTTTGTAACCCTTCGGGGCGGGAGTGTCCTTGATGGGGAAGAACTCGTATGAGTTGTGGTTGCAGGCCGCGCGGGTGATGTCTTGCTTAAGAGCCTTCACCGCCGCTTCGCTGCGATGCGGGGCGGAGGCAGACTGCGGGGCTTCCTGAGCCAGGGCGATGCCGCATATCGCAAGCAGTGCCGCCAGAATTATTGCGTATCTTTTCATATCAGCCCACAATTTACGAAAAAAACAAAAAAAAAGGTGCCCGATTAATCGAGCACCTCTCCTTCAGAGTTTAGAAATTCATACTGCAGGACGCTGTTGGCCGTGGATTCCACGAGCCGCAGTTTGCATTTGTACTTGCGGCGCCATCTCACCAGATAGGAATTCCATCCGCGTGAAAGGTACGCTCCCAGAATGGGGCTCGTGCGCAGGGTAAGGTTCCGAATGTCCTTCTCTTCCACGTAATAGGCGAGCTGGCGTTCCACCTGCTCGTCGATTACCACCGTGCTGGCGATCTTGCCGGTTCCGTGGCAGAGCGGGCACTGTTCTGTGGTCTCGATCTGCGTGGCCGGACGGATGCGCTGACGGGTGATCTGCATGAGCCCGAACTTGGTAAGGGGCAGCACGTTGTGCTTTGCCCTGTCTTCAAACATAAGGTCCTGCATGTACTTGTGCAGGGCGTTCCGGTGCTCCTGGGACTCCATGTCGATGAAATCGACGATTACGATACCACCCATATCGCGCAGCCTCAGCTGGCGGGCAATCTCTTCCGCGGCGAGTTTGTTCACCTCGAAGGTGTTCTCCTCCTGATCGGAGGTCTTGGCGCGGATACCGCTGTTCACGTCCACTACGTTCAGGGCCTCGGTGCTTTCGATGACGAGATAGGCACCCTGCTTCATGGGCACGACCCTGCCGAAGGAGCTCTTGATCTGCCTGGTGACCTCGAAATGGTCGAAGATGGGCTGACGGCCTTCGTAGAGATGGACGATTTTTTCCTGTTCGGGCAGGATGAGGGAGATGTACTGCCGGATTTCCTCGGCCGTTTTGGCGTCGTTGACGTGGATGCCGGTGAAGGAATCGTTGAGCAGGTCCCTCAGGACCGTGGTGGTTTTGGAGTACTCGGTGAAGAGGAGCTGGACTCCCTTGCCGGAGGCTATCTTTTTCCATGCACCCTCCCATTTTTCAATGAGGGACTTGGTTTCGGCTACCAGCACCGAGGCGTTCTTGCCTTCGGCGGCAGTGCGGATGATAGCTCCGTAATTGCGGGGCAGAATGCTCTTCACGAGGGTTTCGAGCCGGCGCTTTTCCTCCCTGGAAGATATCTTCTGGGAGATGCTGACCTTGTCTGCGAACGGCAACAGTACGATGTTGCGTCCTGCCAATGAAATTTCCGCGGTGAGCCTTGAGCCCTTGGTGGAAATCGGTTCCTTGACAATCTGTCCGATTATCATCTGGCCCTGTTTGAGGTAGTCTTCGATGCGTCCTTCCTTTTCCAGGGGCTTGCCGAGCTTGATGCCCGAATACAGCCCGTGAAGGTTGCGGTTGGGATTGGCGTCGCGCACGAACTGGTCGAACGCCGTGAAGAACAGGCCAAGGTCCAGATAATGGATGAAGGCTTCCTTGCTGTCACCGATGTCCACGAAAGCGGCGTTGAGGCTCGGGAGGAGTTTCTTCACTCTTCCGAGGAAGACATCCCCCACCGAAAAGTCGTGACCCTGGGACGATTCGCTGTTGTACTCGATGAGCCGATGGTCCTCCATGAGGGCTATCCGCACTTCCGAGGGCGTGACGTCCACTATCAGGTCTTTCTCCTTTGCTTTCGCTTCTTCCATTGGTTGTTTTTTAAAAATAAGAGGCCCGCCGGATCCCCCGTACGAGCCTCTTTCGACTAAGAATTACTTCTTTTTGTGTCTGTTGAGGCGCAAACGCTTTTTACGTTTGTGCGTAGACATCTTATGTCTCTTTCTCTTCTTTCCGCTAGGCATATTGATAATTATTTCTTGAGTTCAGCGACGAACGACTTTGCGGGCTTGAATGCCGGGATGTCGTGCTCGGGAATCACGATGGTTGTCTTGGCAGTGATATTGCGGGCTGCCTTGGTGGCACGATGCTTCACGATGAAGCTGCCGAAGCCGCGAAGATATACGGGTTCGCTCTTGGCGAGGGATCCCTTGACGTTTTCCATAAATGCCTCAACAACTGCCAGCACCTGATTCTTCTCCAGACCGGTCTCCTTGGCAATTTCGTTCACGATGTCTGCTTTTGTCATAGTTATATAAGTTTAAAATAATGCTATTTCGCGTTTTTGGGACTGCAAAAATATGCATAATTTTTTAATAATCAAACACCTGCAACCAGTTTTTTGTGGCACGGGAGTTGACAATATAATCCTCGGGGTTATTGTGCCCTCTTTTACTGACATTTTGACAAACATATGAAAGCAGACACCCTATACAACCTGCCCGCGGGTGCGGAGGTAAACATCATTCCAGTAGTGCAGGGAGAGGATTTGAAGGAGATCAGCGACGCCGAACTCCCTGAAACCCTGCCAATCCTGGCACTTCGCAACGCCGTTCTTTTCCCAGGTGCGGTATTTCCCATCACAATCGGAAGGGAAAAGAGCATTCGCCTCATCCGTCAGGCGGAAGAAAGCGAGCTCTTCGTGGGCTGCGTGCCGCAGACCGACGTCACCATAGAGGATCCCAAGGAAAAGGATCTCTACCCCTACGGCACTGCCGCCAAGATTATCAAGAGCCTCGAAATGCCGGACGGCACGCTCACCGTCATCCTCCAGGGCATCAAGCGTTTCTCGCTCGACGCAGTGCTGGACTATGAGCCGTTCATGACCGCACGCATCCATTATCTCGACGATTTCCTCGCCGAGCAGGATTCCGCCACAGTGAAGGCCATAGCCGATTCGCTCAAGGAGAACGCCATCCAGATAGTGCGCAACACCAGCATGGCCTCACGCGAAGCCATCGCCGCAATACGCAGCATCACCAACTTCAGGTTCCTGGTGAACTTCATCGCCACCACGGTGGAAGTGGACGATTTCGCCGACAAGATCGACCTTCTCCAATACGACGACGTGCGCGCCCGCGCCATGAAGCTCCTGAGCATACTGAATATGGAGATCGAGCTCTCCAAGATCAAACAGGACATCAACCAGAAGGTCAAGACCGAAATCGATCAGCAGCAGAGGGAATACTACCTCAACAGCCAGCTCAAGACCATACAGGAAGAGCTCGGCATGGACGAAGGCGAAGACTACGACAAGTTCAAGGAGCGCGCGGAAAAGAAAAAGTGGCCCAAGGAGATTGCTGAAGCGTTTAACAAAGAGCTCTCGAGGCTCCAGAAATACGCCCCCAACTCCCCCGACTACAGCGTGCAGTACAACTATCTGGATTTCATGCTAACCCTCCCCTGGGACGAAATGAGCAAGGACAATCTGGACCTGCAGCACGCCAAAGAGGTTCTGGACGAAGATCACTACGGACTCGACACGGTCAAGGACCGTATCATCGAATACCTTGCAGTTCTCAAGCTCAAGGGAAACATGAAGTCTCCCATACTCTGCCTCTACGGCCCTCCTGGAGTAGGTAAGACCAGCCTTGGAAAGAGCATAGCAAGAGCTCTCGGGCGCAAATATCAGCGCATATCGCTGGGCGGCCTGCACGACGAGGCAGAAATTCGTGGCCACCGCAAAACCTATATCGGCGCCCTGCCGGGCCGTATCCTGAACGCCATAGCGAAGGCAGGTACCAGCAATCCGGTAATCGTGCTCGACGAAATCGACAAGGTGGGAGCTGATTACAAGGGCGACCCGTCCAGCGCACTGCTGGAGGCACTCGACCCGGAGCAGAACTCCACCTACCACGACAACTACCTGGATCAGGACTACGACCTTTCGCACGTACTGTTCCTCACCACAGCCAATGGCACCAGCACCATACAGCCGGCTCTGCTCGACCGCATGGAGGTAATCAACGTCACCGGCTATCTGGCTGAGGAGAAGGAAGAGATCGCCAAGCGCTACCTAGTCCCCAAGCAGCTGGAGGCTCACGGTCTCAAGAAGGACGAACTCGAAATCGAGCCCGCCACCATACACGAAATCATCGACCAGTACACCCACGAATCGGGCGTGCGCGGCCTTGAAAAGCAGATTGCCAAGATTGCCCGCGTAACCGCCAAGAAGATAGCGCTCGGCGAAGAGCATCCCACCGAAATCAAGAAGGAACACCTGAAGGAGTATCTGGGTCTTCCCACCGCCTTCCACGACAAGCAGAAGGGCAACGAAGGCCCCGGAGTGGTCACCGGCCTCGCGTGGACGGAAATGGGCGGCGAAATCCTCTTCGTCGAGAGCAGCGTCTCCGGCGGAAAGGGCGCCCTGAGCATGACCGGCAACCTGGGCGACGTGATGAAGGAATCCGCCACTATCGCCTATCAGTACATCAAGGCCCATCCGGACCTCGCCGGCCTCACCAGCGAAGAGTTCGCAGCCAAGGACATCCATGTGCACGTGCCGGAAGGTGCCGTACCGAAAGACGGTCCGAGCGCCGGCATCACGATGGTGTCGTCCATGGTATCAGCCTTCAGGAACAAAGGCATACGCAGCGGCGTGGCAATGACGGGTGAAATGACCCTTCGCGGCCGTGTGCTGCCGGTCGGAGGCCTCAAGGAAAAGGTGCTTGCGGCCAAGAGGGCCGGGGTTCACACCATCATCCTCAGCGAAGATAACCGAAAAGACATCGAAGATATTAAGGAAATTTACGTAAAAGGTCTTACCTTTGTGTATGTAAAGGAAATCGGAGAAGTTCTCCGCTATATCTTCGAAGAATGAACGTACGAATAGAAGAAAGCTGGAAACAGGCCCTGCAAAGTGAGTTCGAGAAACCCTACTTTGCGGGGCTTGTTGCCAGTCTCCATGAAGAAAAGGCTCGCGGAGAGGTTATCTATCCTCCAGGAAGCCAGATTTTCCGCGCATTTGAACTCACTCCGGTGCCGCGGGTGAAGGTGGTGATCCTGGGTCAGGACCCGTATCACAATCCCGGACAGGCCATGGGCTTGAGTTTTTCGGTACCGGACGGAGTGCCCGCTCCCCCGTCGCTGATAAATATCTTCAAGGAGATCTCTTCGGATCTTGGCGTACGCATGAGCGGAAGCCCCAACCTCGAGCCGTGGGCACGCCAGGGGGTGCTGCTGCTGAACTCCATACTCACCGTGCGCGCCGGGCAGGCCGCATCACACCGCAGTCTTGGCTGGGAGACCTTCACCGACGCGGTAATCAAGTATCTGTCGGACAATTGCGACGGCATCGTCTTCATGCTCTGGGGAAACTTCGCCCGCACGAAGGCCGCCCTCATCGACCCGGAAAAGCACCTGATCCTCGAGGCCGCGCACCCGAGCCCGCTCGCGCGCGGCGCGTTTTTTGGATGCAGGCACTTCTCCAAAGCGAATAATTTTCTTACCTTTAAGGGCAAAACACCCATAGAATGGCAACTGTAGCACTTTTCCCGGGTTCCTTCGACCCGTTCACCTCCGGCCATCTGGACATACTCCGCAGGGCCCTCGCCATCTTCGACGAAGTGGTGGTGGCAATCGGCGTGAACCAGGACAAGACCGGATTCTTCACGGTTGAACAGAAGAAAGACATCATCGCCCAAGCCACGAAAGGCATGAAGGGCGTGAAGATAATCAGCTACGACGGGCTCACCATCGACATCTGCCGCCAGCTCGACATCCGGCATATTGTTCGCGGCGTCCGAAACTTCCTCGACTTCGAGGCCGAGCAGAGCATTGCAGACGCCAACCGCCGTCTCTACCCCGAAATCGACACCGTTATCATTCCAACGGCACAGGAATACTCCCACATCTCCTCCAGCGCGGTGCGCGACATAATCCGCCACGGAGGCGACACATCCATGTTCATGCCTTCGGGCGTAAAACTCCCCGCCATCAATGCGTAAGGTTCTGGCGGTCATAATCCTGCTCGCGGCGTCCTGGCTCGGAAGGGCTCAGGACTATTCGCAATTGGACAGCCTCATGGCAGTCTACGTGCAGGCAATGCAGACCGCCGACACCGAATCCAAGACTGCCGAAACCGACTACATGATAGGCGCCGCCCGCGATTCGCTCACCCGTCAGCACATAGCCCTCTGGCTGTTCGACCACTACAAAGAGTCTCTTGTCATGGGCGAAGAAGCTGTGGCGCTGCACATCTACGACAACTGGTTCTCCAACGACAAGGTGGCGTGGCGCAGCGATTTCGAGGCGATGGATGCAAAGCTTTTTGCAGACTTCAACCGCACATCCCTAATAGGCATGGACGCCCCGGTGCTCACCCTCCGCAAGCCCTGCGGTGGCAAGGCATTGGTGCCACGCTCCGGGCATCCTACCCTGATCTGGTTCTACGACACCTCCTGCGCCAAGTGCGCCATGGAAGCCAAAGTGCTCCCTGGAGTATTGGATTCTGCTGTAGAGATGCCGCTGGATTTCCAGGCCGTGTATGCCGGACAGGACAAGGCTGCATGGAAGGCTTTCCGCAAGAGTTTCAAACTCAAAAACAAAAACATACGCCTCAAACATTACTGGGATCCGGAAATCGACAGCGATTATCTCCGTCTGTACGGAGTGATTTCCACTCCCAAACTCTATATGATAGACTCGAAGGGCAATATAATCGGCCGCAGGCTGGAAGTGGAAAACCTGCCCCAGATGCTGTCGCTTGCAGCCCAAATAGAAAATCTATACAACAATCAACAATAGCAGTATGAAAAAAATCTTTATTTTTCTCGCAGCGGCTCTTGCGTCCCTGAGCCTCGCAGCCCAGAATCCGATGATGCAGCCGCTTCCGAACGACCCGGCAGTCAAAGTCGGCAAGCTCGACAATGGTCTCACCTATTACATCCGCAAGAACGCACTTCCCGAACACAGGGCGGAGTTCTATCTGGCCACCAAGGCCGGCGGCATATACGAGACCCCCGACCAGGACGGTCTGGCCCACTTCCTCGAGCACATGTGCTTCAACGGCACCGAACGCTTCCCCGGCAAGGGCATACTCAATTACCTCCAGAGCATAGGCGCCGAATTCGGCCGCAACATCAATGCGTCCACCGGCTTTGAGGAAACCCAGTACATGCTCAACAACATCCCGGTAGAGCGTCCCACCGTTGCGGACAGCTGCCTGCTCATCCTCTCGGAATACGCCCACTACGTGCTCAACGAGCAGGAAGAGCTCGACCTGGAGCGTCCCGTCATCATCGAGGAGCGCCGCACCCGTCGCAACGCCCAGTGGCGTACCCTTGAGGCCAGTCTCCCCTACTACTTCGGCGACACCAAGTACGCGACCTGCACCCTCATCGGCAGCGAGGAAAACCTCAAGACCTTTGAGAAGCACTCCATCGATACCTTCTACGCCACCTGGTATCATCCCGGCAACCAGGCCGTCGTGGTAGTCGGCGACATCGATCCGGACCGTATCGAGGCCAAGATCAAGGAGTATTTCGGCCGCATCCCCGCAGCGGAGAATCCCGCTCCCCAGCCGCAGATCGAGTTCCCGGCCAACGCTGAACCCGTGGTTGGCATCCTCACCGATCCCGAGCTCACTTCCTCTTCCGTGGAACTGATCTGGAAGAGCGAGGCCCAGCCCGAAGAGATCAACGCCACCATCATGGGAGAACTCACCTCCCTTGTGAAGAGCATCGTGGGCGGAGTGATGTATGAGCGCTTCGACGACATCACCTCCAAGACCGGCGCCCCGTTCATCGGCGGCGGCCTGTACATCAGTTCCCTCATCTACGACAGCATCGACGCAGTAATGGCCGATGTCACCCTCCGTGAAGACAACATCCTCGAAGGCTTCCGCGCCTTCTACACCGAAATCGAGCGCCTGCGCCGCTACGGCATCACCGACGCCGAGTATGAAAGAGTGAAGGCCGACATCGTCTCCCGCAACGAGGCCGCCGTGGAAAAGGCGTCCACCCGCAAGAACCCCGAATTCATCCGCAGTATCCTGAGCAACTTCTTCGACTGCAAGCCCATGATGGAGCCGGCCGTCGAAAAGCAGATCGACGACGCCCTCCTCGGCCAGATCAATGCAACTGTCCTCAACCAGATGATTCCCCAGTTCTTCACTGAAGAGAACTTCGTGATGCTGTTCAACGGTCCCGGCAAGGAAGGGAGCGTCACTCCTACGGAGCAGCAGCTGCTCGACATCGTGGCCGAAGTGAAGGCTTCCGACGTGAAGCCCCTCGAGGGCGAGGAAATCGCATCCGAGTTCATGGACGGTTCCAAGCTCAAGGGAGCAAAGGTCTCCAAGACCGCTGCCGGCGTGTACGGTTCCACCGTATGGACCCTCAAGAACGGCGTGGAAGTGGTGCTTCTTCCCACCGAATACACCAAGGACCAGATCCGTATGAGCCTCTGGCGCGAAGGCGGCAGGAGCCTCATCGCCACCGCCGACCTCGACTCGTTCGACGACAATGTCATCGGCATGTTCTACCAGAACTCCGGTATCGCAGGATTCACAGGCAGCCAGACCAAGAAGATGCTCACCGGTAAGAATGTAAACGTACAGCCCTACCTCGGAAGCCTTACCAGCGGCATCAACGCCACCTCCACCAAGAAGGATCTCGAGACCGCATTCCAGCTCATGTATCTCACCTACATGCAGCCGCGCTTCGATGCGGATGAGTATCAGGTCGGACTCGACCAGCTCGCATCCATGCTGCCCGGCTTGCAGGAGAACCCGAGGTACAAGCTCCAGAAAGATTTCTACCGTGTCGCCTACGGAAACAATCCCCGCAAGAAGGTGATTTCCCAGAGCACCCTCGAAGCCGCGAAGCTCGCGACCGTCGAGAAGTACTACAAGAAGCTCTTCTCCGGCACCAAGGGCCTCAAGCTCATCATCGTCGGTGACTTCACCCCTGCCGAAATCCAACCTCTCGTCGAGAAGTACATCGGCGGCATCAAGAAGGGCGGCAAGAAACTCGCCTGGGTCGATACCAATGAAGATTTCGTAAGCGGCGAAGTGCGCACTGCAGTTCCCACCAAGATGGAGACTCCCCTCTGCACCTCCTTCATCGTCTATTCCACTCCGATGGATTATACCGCTGCAAACCAGGCGGCTCTCGACGCTCTCAGCTACATCCTTGACATGCGCAACACCACCATCCTCCGCGAAGAGATCGGCGGCACCTACGGAGCAAGCTCTCCTGTCCAGCTGAATGATCTGCCAAAGCACAAGGCCATACTTCAGGTTGTTTTCGCCGCCAAGCCCGAGCTCAACGACACCCTCGTGACCACCGCCCAGAAGATTGTCGCCGACATGGCAGCCGACGGTCCCACCGAAGAGGAGTTCAACATGACCGTCCTCAACCTCAAGAAGAACGTTCCCGAAAGCCGTATCAACAACGGTTACTGGCTGAACCTCATCAAAGATTACTACCTGGATTCCGTTGAGTGGGACAAGGCCTATGAAGCGGCCGTGAACGGTCTCACCGCAGCCGATGTCCAGAAGGCCGCCAAGGCCCTTGTGGAAAGCGGCAACATCATTGAATTCGTACAGAAACCCGAATAGTTTTATCAGGCCGCGGGGCTCTCAGCTGCCCTGCGGCCTTTTCTTATTGTTATGGCAAAAAAGAAAACCGGCGTCGACGTACGCTATCAGGATAAGGAACGTGCCGCCTTGAAGCGCAACATCCGCAAGAGCGTGTTCTTCAACAAGCACGAAATGAATGCCATCGCCCAGTACCGCAGGCAGTTCGGTCTGCGCTCGCTCAGCGCCCTTATCCGCCAGGCCACCATGGAGCATGTGCTCCGTCAACTCGACGAAGGTCATCCAACCCTGTTCTAAAGTGGCTGAAATTTATTTCGCAGGCGGTTGCTTCTGGGGCGTCGCCCACTTCTTCTCGGGAGTGGGCGGCGTTCTGAGCGCCGTGAGCGGATATGCTCAGGGCTCCCCCGGCTTCGAGGGACGTCCTTCTTATGAAGAGGTGTACACCGACACCACCGGCTTCGCCGAGACGGTGCGGGTTACCTACAGGCCGGAACGCATCTCTCTGGAGACTCTGGCCGACCTTTATTTCACAATCATCGACCCGCTCAGCCTGAATCGCCAGGGGCACGACGAGGGCACCCGTTACCGTACCGGCATCTACTATTCGGATCCTTCCGACCTGCCCGTGCTTCAGGCAGCGTTCGAGAGGGTCTCCGCCCGGCTGGGGCAGCCTCTTGCCGTGGAGCTGGAGCCCCTCCGAAACTTCTTCGAGGCAGAAGAGAGGCATCAGGACTATCTGGTAAAGCATCCCGACGGCTACTGCCACCTGCCGTCGAAGGTATTCAAATATCTCCGCCTCTATCAGGACCTGGCGGCACTTCTGGGCGACGAACCCGACCTAGTTGCCCGCATGGCGGAAGCATCCGCGCTTATCTATGAGCGCATGAAATTCTTCTGGGTAGGGTTCTACCATGTGGCTCCGGCTGTGGTAGCGGAGGCCCCTGGTTCGGCAGCAGAGGCTCAGGAGCTGGTTCTCGGCCCCTTCCAGGGACCGGCCGCATGCCTTCGCATTGGCTACGGCAAAGGGGTCTGCGGCACCTCATGGAAAGAGGCCCGCACCGTTGTTGTTCCCGACGTGGAAGCTTTCCCCGGGCACATCGCATGCAGTTCCCTGTCAAAATCCGAAATCGTGGTTCCGGTGATGCTCGACGGATCCGTTAGCGCAGTGCTGGACATAGACAGCACCGCGCCGGATACCTTTGACAGTTCCGACGCGGTTTGGCTGGAAAAAATCTGCAAGTTAATCTAACCGCAGTGTAAATATGTTTTCACGAGCTCGGCCACCTTGGTCGGGTTGCCTTCTACGTCGTGGCGGAGAGTGCGGTCGCGATAGCCGCGAAGCTTTGCAATAGTGCCGTCTATGGCGCGGGCGTCGAATACTCCTTCGGCCTCGTAGAGGGCACGCTGGCTCTCCAGGCAGTCGGCCGAAGCGGCGCAGCTGTCGGGAAGGCTCTCAAGGGTGGCAAGGCGAGCGGCATTCTCTTTCTTGTGGATGTCCACGTCAACGAAGGTGCGGTCGGCTTCGGCCAGACCGTCGGGCATCTCAAGACCGAGCCTTACTCCCACGCAGAGGGCTGCCAGAAGCAGGTAGGCGTTGGCGCTGCCGTCGGGCGAACGCATCTCGAAGGTCTGCTTGAAGCTGCCGTCCACGTCGCCCCCCTTCTCAGCCGGATTGGCCTCGGCGCACATGTTCACGGGGCTCGTCCAACCGAGCGGCACGCGGATGAGGGCGCTGCGGTTGCTGTAGCCCCAGCAGACGTTGGTGGGAGCCTCCTGATGCGGCACCAGGCGGAAGTACGACACAGGCACTGTGTTGCCGAAGGCGGTAATGGAAGGTGCGATCTTGAGCAGGCCGGCAATAGCGCGGCGAGCGGTCTCGGAAAGGGCTCCGTCTGCCACTGTGACGCTCTTGCCGTCTTTCACCAGACGCATGTGAATGTGCATGCCGGAACCGGCCTTTCCGACAGTGATCTTCGGGGCGAAGGTGACGTTCAGTCCCCTCTTCCACGCCAGCGTGCGGATAATCCACTTGGCCAGGGTGATCTGGTCGGCGGCGTCTTCAGCGGCGACGGGCAGGAACTCAATCTCGTTCTGCTCGTAGTTGCGGCCTTCGAGGGTGAAGTTACCAACTTCGGAATGGCCGTATTTGATGTTTCCACCGGCCTGTGCGATGAGGTGCATGCACTCCGTGCGGAAAGCATTGAACTTCGCGAACGGGTCGGACTCGTGGTAGCCGTGCTGGTTCTCCGCCGGGAAAGCCGGATCGAGAGCCGACACCACGTAGTACTCAAGCTCGCCCATGGCCTGGAACTCGATTCCGAACTTCTCTTTCAAGGTTTTGCAGGCCTTGTAGAGAGTGAAATCGGGAGACGATTCCAGACGGTGGCCGTCGCGGTCGAAATACGCGCAGAGCATTGTGAGCGTGGGGATTTCCGCGAAGGGATCCACGAATGCGGTGCGGAAGCGCGGAAGCACGTAAAGGTCGGAGCGGCCGGCTTCGATGAAGGGGAAGAGGCTGCTGCCGTCCACCCTTTCACCGTAAGTGAGGATGTTGTCCAGGTATTCGTCGTCGGTTATTACGAAATTGAGCGTTTTGATGCGGCCGTCGCCAGCCGGATACATGAAGTCTATCATCTCGATGCCATTCTCTTTCACGAAACGGATGACATCGGCTTTAGTGTTCAGTTGTGGTTTTTTCATATCCACAAAAATACACAAAATATTTGTACCTTTGTATGCTATGGAACAAAAGACCGGATTCTTTAAAAACTGGATAGTCAAAAACCTCCTTCTGGCTGTGGTATTTGTTGCCGTCATCCTGCTGGGAGTCAATATCATACTGGGCATCATCACCCAGCACGGCAAGGAAATCTCCGTACCCGACTTCACCAACATGAGCGTGGCCGAAGCCCGTGAAACCGCCCGCCACAGCAGCGTCCGGGTGGATGTCATCGACTCCGTGTACGTGCGCCGCATGCAGCGCGGTGCTGTCTTCACCCAGACTCCTGCTCCCGGCAGCAAGGTGAAGAAAGGCCGCAGGGTGCTGCTCACCATCAACACGGTAGTGCCCAAGCAGGTCACCATGCCCAACCTGGTGGGCTATTCCATGCGTCAGGCCAAGGCGGAACTCTCGTCCCGCGGCCTCGCTCTCGGTCGCCTGGTCTACGTTTCCGACATCGCCACCAACAACGTACTCCGCCAGCTCTACCAGAATAAGGAGATTCCCAGCGGCACATCCATAGAAAGTGGTGCCGCCATCGATCTTGTGGTAGGCCTCAACTCCGAAGATTCCCGCACCTACGCCCCCAATACCGTGGGTATGAAATATCTGCACGCCGTGGACGCCGTGCACGACAACTCCCTCAACGTGACCCGTCTGGTCTTCGACCGCGAGGTGCGCGACTACAGCGATTCGCTCAACGCGGTGGTGTACAGGCAGAGCCCCGCATCGGTCGAGACTCCCCTCACCATGGGCGCCGGAGTGGCCCTCTGGCTCACCATCGACCCGGAAAAGATACCCCAGGGCAAATGATCTCCGAAGAGAAAATAATCTCCGAAGAGCAGGAAGACATACTGTTCGAACACTTTCACCTGGACGTCGACGCTGGACAGGAGCCCATGCGCGTGGACAAGTACATGTCCACCCATCTGGAAAAAACCTCCCGCAACCGCATTCAGATGGCCATCAAGAACGGCTATGTGAAGGTGGGCGAAAAGACGGTGAAGGCCAATTACGTGGTGCGTCCCGGCGAGGTTATCCGCTTCGTAATGCCCTACGAGCGCCGTGGAGTGGACGTTATCCCTCAGGATATCCCCCTGAATATCATATATGAAGACGAGTCCCTGCTGGTGCTGAACAAGGCCGCGGGGATGGTGGTGCATCCCGGCCACGGCCACTACGACGGCACACTTGTGAACGCCCTCGCCTGGCATCTGGGGGTGCGCGTGGCGGGCGACGACGAAAGGGGCGGGTTCCTTGTGCACCGCATCGACAAGGACACCAGCGGCCTGCTTGTGATCTCCAAGACCGACGAGGCTCAGATGAGCCTGGCCGACCAGTTCTACCGTCATACCATCGACCGGCGCTACCAGGCCATCGTTTGGGGCGACATGCCGGAAGACGCCGGCACCGTGGACGCTCCCCTGGAGAGAGATCCGGCCGAAAGGACCCGCTACCGCATCGCCCGTGAAGACGGCGAGGGCAAACGCGCCGTCACGCACTGGAAGGTTCTGGAACGCTTCGGCTTCGTCACCCTGGTGGAATGCAAGCTGGAGACCGGCCGCACGCATCAGATACGCGTGCACATGGCGTCGCTCGGCCATCCTCTGTTCAACGACGAAAAGTACGGCGGCAGCGAAATCCGCAAGGGAACCATCTACGCAAAGTACCGCCAGTTCATCCAGAACTGCTTCAAGATCTGCCCGCGCCAGGCTCTGCACGCCAAGACCCTGGGATTCGAGCATCCAGTGAGCAAGAAGTGGATGCAGTTCGATTCGGCCCTGCCGTCAGATATGGAGGCACTGCTGGAGAAATGGCGCAAATACGCCTCCAACATGCCTGCTCCCGAAGAGGAGGAATAGGCCGGGGCCAAGATCGCCGGAGATCTCTTGGAGGCTGTTTTTTCTAATCATTTGATTTACAGCTAATTACAAAAAATGCCTCCTTTTTTTGAGGAGGCAATTTTTACAATCGTTTAATTATCAAGGAGTTGCCAAAAACGGTAGTTTCATCGGGGATTAGCGGGGGCGGGGTATGAGCAGGGCTATCAGCAGATAGGCCAGTAATAGCAGGAACGCGAACGTGCTGATGCGGCCGACGATGTCGCCGTAGCGAACGAAAACCGTTTCGCGTTTGCTCAGGTTCACTTCGCCACCCAGGATTTCACGCTGCCACCAATTCGACTGCGAGAGGTACTCTCCCCTCTGATTTATGACTCCGCTGATGCCGGTATTGCCGCAGCGGGCGATGTCGCGCCTGAGCTCGATGGCCCGGAGCGACGCATAGCTGGCATGCTGCTTATAGCCCGGAGTGTTGCCCCACCATGCGTCGTTGGTGATGATGGTCATGAATTCCGCCCCCTTGCGCACATAGCCAGTGCAGTATTCCGGATAGACGGATTCGTAGCACACGGCGCAGCCGAAGGGGACTTCGGCCGTGGACTCGCCGCCCGGACGATAGTGCAGGCAGCTGATTTCCGGCTGACCGATGCAGCGTCCCATGAGGCCGCCGAGTTTATTGTCGATGGGGACGAAGAACTTCGGGTACGGCGTCATCTCCACGCCGACCACCAGTTTGCTCTTGTGGAAGAATTCTTCGCGGCCGGAAGTGTCGGTGGCGAAGGCCGTATTATGGCTCTCCACCCAGCCGGAGCCGGATTCACGAGCCAGGATCGATGGGGCACTGCGCTGCGCGAAGTATTGATAAGTGGATGCGCCAAAGAGAAGGTTTGCACCCGGATGACCTTTCAGGAACTCTTGGAACGACTTCCAGGTGGGAGAATCGGAGATGCGTGTGAGCCAGATGTCGCTGGTGAAGGTTTCCGGGGCGATGAGGAGGCCGCGCCAGGTGCTTGCGGCAACGGAGCTGTCTTCCGCTGCCAGGGCTTCCGAGAACTGGCCGAGGAGGACATCCGTTTGCTGCGCCTGCGTGAGCGAGGTGAACTTTTCATACGGGTCGAAGCTCGGCTGGGCGATGGTTACCGCAACCTTGCCTTCGGAGTCTTCCTTAAAGTAGTGCCAGAGATGCGCGGATGCGGCGAACGGCAGGGCGAATACCAGCAGCGTGCCGATTACCGAACTCCATTTGGCAAAGCCTTTCCAGCGGAACCAGGTGCCTTCCATGATGCTTACCATGAGGCCAAACCACGACAGATTCGCCGCCCAAATCCAGAGGCTGCCGCCGAGGGTGCCGGTGAACTCGTACCACTGTATGCTGCGTATACTGCGGGCGAAGGCGTTGCCCAGTACCAGCCATGGCCATGAAATCTGCGAACTCACCATGTACCAGCGCTCCCACGCTATCCACGCGAAAGCGAGGAAAAGATACGGAAGGATGCCGCCGAGGCGCTTTTTGGAGAGTCGGAACAGCCCGAACACAACCGACATCTGCAGGGCATTCGCCAGAACCGCGAAGATCCCGCCGCCGACAGTAGCGTTACAGACCCAGAAAGTGGTGAATGCGTTCCAAAGAACGAAGCAGGAGTAGTGCCAGATCCAGAAATGCTTCACGCCGTTCTGGGTGGCCACCCTCTCCGCGCTCAGCAGCGGAACCAGCCCTATGAGCGCAAGGAATCCGCAATGCGGCACGAGCCACGGCAGGCTCATCAGCACCGCACTAAGCAGCACCATTATCCACATTGCTCCGTAAGGTTTACGCATATTAACGCAAATATAAGAAATTCCTTCGTAACTTTGCCGGACTTATGTCTTCAGCACGAACCAAAGACATACTTCTGGAAGGTATACGCAGCGGCGCTCCCCTCTCCCTCGGAGACAGGGTAAGGCTGACGCTATTCCTTTGCGGGCCGGCCATCCTGGCGCAGCTCGCTTCGGTGGTGCTGGAGTTCATCGACGCCGCCATGGTGGGCAGTCTCGGAGCCGCCCCCGCCGCATCCATCGGCCTGGTATCCACAAGTACCTGGCTCTGCAATGGCTTCTGCATAGCGCTTTCCCAGGGATTCTCCGTACAGGTGGCCCACCGAATAGGAGCCGGCGATTTCGCTGGCGCAAGGAACGTACTGAGGCAGGGACTCACAGTCGTCACCGCCTTCTCCATGATTCTGGGAATCGCAGCCGCTTCCATTTCTGGCCCGCTTCCCGGATGGCTCGGCGGCGAAGAAGCCATCTGCCGCGATGCAACGGCGTATTTCCGGATTTATTCGCTCTTCCTTCCAGCCATGCAGCTGGGCTTTTTCTGCAGCAACATGCTGCAGTGCAGCGGAGAGATGAAGGTGCCCAGCATCCTGTATATCCTCATGTGCGTACTGGATGTCATCTTCAATTTCCTGCTCATCTTCCCCACCCGTGAAATCAGCCTCATGGGGCAATCCTTCACAATGCCCGGCGCCGGGATGGGCGTCCGCGGAGCAGCGCTCGGAACGGGTATAGCCGAAGCCCTCGGCGCCCTGGCCGGTCTTTATTTCCTGCTGGCACGCCGGGAGAACCTTGCCATAGTACATGAAAAAGGATCCTTCCTCCCCCAGCAAGACTGCATGCACAAGGCATGGACCATAACCGGGCCGCTGTGGCTTCAGAACGTGGTGATGCGTGGCGCTTATGTGGCAGGCACCCTGATAGTGGCTCCGCTGGGAGCCGTGGCCATCGCCGCCAACTCTTTCGCCATCATCGCCGAGAGCTTCTGCTACATGCCAGGATACGGCACCGGTGACGCCGCCACCACCCTTGTCGGCCAGAGCCTCGGAGCCGGCCGGAAAGACCTCGCACGCGGGTTCACCCGCGTAACCGTCTCCCTTGGAACCGGAATGATGGTGGCCCTTGCGGTAGTGATGTACTTCGCCGCCGAGGCCATAATGGGCCTTCTCAGCGTCGATCCGGAAGTCGTCGCCCTTGGCGCCAGGTGCCTCAGGCTCGAAGCCTTCGCTGAGGCTGGGTACGCCGTCTCCATCGTGGCCGGCGGATGCTGCACGGGCGCGGGCGACACAAAGGTGCCGACCATGATGAACCTCTGCTGTATCTGGCTGGCGCGCATAGGCCTAGCGGTCATACTCACACCGCGCCTTGGCCTCATGGGCTACTGGATAGCCATGTGCATAGAATTGAACCTCAGAGGAATACTTTATCTTATACGCATCCGCGGAACCCGCTGGATGGAACACAAACTGATTGGCAATGCAACTGATTAAGAACAAGTCTTTCGGCGGCGAACGTCCGCTCTTCGAAGTCCACGGCGCCCGCCTGGAGCACATAACCGTTACCGACGGTGAATCCGCCATAAAGCACTGCAGCGACCTGGAGCTGAGCCACTGCGAATTCTTCGGAAAGTATCCCCTCTGGCACGTGGACCGCTGCCTTGTGGAGAACTGCCGCTTCGCCCCGGAATCGCGTTCCGCCATCTGGTACAGCAACGACATGGTGATGCGCGACTGTGTGATCGACGGCCCCAAGTTTTTCCGGGAGATGAAGAACCTCACCCTCGAAAGGGTGCTCATTACCGATGCCGACGAGACCTTCTGGCGCGTGGACGGCCTGCGGATAAAGGACGTCGAGCTCCGCGGCGGCACCTATCCCTTCATGTTCTCCCAGAACATCGAAGTAGACGGCCTTGTGAGCGATGCCAAATACGTGTTCCAGTACTGCCGGAACGTGGTGGTGCGAAACGCGAAGATCAGTACGAAAGACTCCTTCTGGGAGTGTGAGAACGTGACGGTATACGATTCAGAAATCGACGGCGAATACCTGGCCTGGCACTCCAAGAACGTGCGTCTGGTGAACTGCAAGCTTGCCGGAGAGCAGCTTCTATGCTACGCCGACGGCCTCGTGCTGGAGGGCTGCAGCTTCGATCCCGCCTGCGACCGCGTATTCGAGTATTCCACAGTGGAGGCAGACATCCGCGGCCACATCACCAACATCAAGAACCCCACCTCCGGCCACATCGTCGCCGACAGCATCGGAAGTGTAACGATTGATGAAAATGTAAGGAAGCCTGCGGATTGCAGGGTGGAGGTGAGGTAAAGCCTTATAATCAGAAAAAATCCCGGAGATTGCTGCGTCTAGCTTGGTTCGTGGCAGCAGCGCTGCGTCTCCGCAATCTCTGGGAAGTGCCGCAAAGATACTACTATTTTATTTTAATATACCCACAAAAACATAAAAATCAGCATTGATTTCGTCACAGGCGGGAGAATTATCTACCCTTGCTGCTTAAGTTTACTCTTCGCTTCCCAATGGTGGGTGGCAGAAATGAGTAATTAATGATATTAAGTGACCAGCAGCGGGAAGATAATTTTCAGGAGTATTTGCGCCTCCGGCAAGATCCCAATTACTACGACGTCACCTTCGACGACAAGTCCGGAGGTGTCAGCGCTATTCATCGGGATCATGTATTTGACAAACAAGAGGGACCATTCGGTTGTAAAAGAGGCGATTATGAAAAAAAGGTCGCAACTATTCTTCGTGAAGCATCCCATTTCATTGTTTTAGTATCAGAAAAACCTATCGGAAAGGGTATTAAACGGCATGATGCTATCCTAGATGGCCTTTTCACTGAAATAAAAACCGTTGAAAGTGTAGGACGATGGTCTATCCGGACAAAAATTGTATTATCTCTCAAACAGGGCGTAAGTGTTTTAATTCTTTATTATCCTTTGAGAAAGCTATTCATCAGGGCTCGAATTGAAGAAGCACTACTTTTTTGTAATGCCAATCTTGCCATTATAATTATTGTGGAAGATAAGATTATAGAAACGATAAAACCACCCTGGTAGCAGGGTGGTTTTCGAAAGATTCTTGGTTGTGGCGACAGAGGAGCTACCTCCTTTACTATCGCCCCGCATCTTTCCCAGAAGGCATAAGGTGACGGATGGTGTTTCCCCCACCCCTTCTGTTGCAAAGGTAAGTATTATCTTCGAATTTGCAAATACTTTTTACCTTCTCGGCGGGCCGCCCATTCCGGGGCCGCCCGGGCCGCGCATCTTGCTGCGGTCCATGTTGCCGAAGCGGTAAGTGAGCGATGCGATGATGTAACGGCCGAGGGTATTGTTGAGCACTTCGCTGTGGTAGTTGGCGGAGTCGGTAACGCTGAGCTGCTTGGCCTGGCCGAGTATGTCGTAGCACTTCACTGCCAGGGTGAACTTCTTCTTGAACAGATACTTCTGGATCTCGGCGTTGAGCACGTACTCGGGAGCCATGTCCTGATTGGTATAACCGGCGTACCAGTTGTAGTCACCTTCTCCCTTGAATGTGAGGCCGGGACCGTCCCATGTCCAGGTTGCGCCCAGACGGATCTGGTTGTTGAAGGTCCTGATATTGCTGGCCGACTGAATGGTGTAGGTGCTCCTGTTGAAACGGGTGCGTCCGCTGGCCGAGAGCTCCAGGGCGTCGGTGCGGTATACCAGGCGCAGCCTTTCGGTTATACCGAGCGTGCGCGTGCGGTTCTCCGTGAAATGAGCGGCGAAGTAGGCGTCGTTCGCGACGTTGCCGAGCAGTTCCTCCATGAAGCCGTAGTAGTCCGGATTCACCGGATTCGTGTACTTGCTCATATCGATATCTGAGCCGATGTAAGACGAAGACTCGGAATAGTTCGCCCTGGTAAAGTTGGATATCGAGAACTTGGAACGGCCGAGGGGGATGTTGGCGAAGCCGAACAGGCCTGCACTGAATGCGTCGGGGCCGTTGAGCGGCATGGAATAGGCGGCGCCGTTCGAGTACCAGATGGCGCTCACGATCGGGTCGGAAGTGTAAGAACCGTTGAAGCGGATATTGAAAGACGCGAAGGTCTTCTTGTTGTTGTAGCGCACGTCGCCGTTAAGATTGTGAGAGAAGTAAGGCGTGAGCGTGGGATTACCGAAGTTTACGTTCAGGGGGTCCGTATTGTCGGGAACCGGCATGAGCTGGCTGGTAGACGGCTGCGAGACGTTGCCGCGGTAGAACAGGCGCGCATTGGCGTTCTCGCTGAACTCCCACCACACCATGGCGCTCGGAGCGAACTTCCAGGTGGTGTAGGTGGTATCCACTGGAGAATATGAACTGTCGAGACTGTTATAGCGGGTGGTGCTGTTATAAGTCTTCACCGGGATGGCGGAAAAACCTATCTGCGCTCTCGACTTGTCCAGCTGGTACATCAGGTTCATCCCGAAGTTGTGCTGGTTCGTACGGTTCACTATTTCGTTGGAATATTCGTAGCTCTGGACATTCAGGATATTGTCCCAAGTGTTCTTTTCCGATTTGGAAAGAGCCCAGCCATAGCGATAGTTCACCTCCAGGAAAAGATTATTCACAAGCGGTTCAGTGTATGTCACCCTGCCCCAGACTGAGTAGCTGTTGCTCTTCTGCGCGATCTGCTGGTTCACCGGAGAATTCACTTCCGCAACGTAGGTATTGGTTACGTTAGTGGAATTCAGACGGTTGTCGCTCAGCGAATAACGGCTCATCACAGTGAGCGTCCGCCCGGCTTTTCCAAGCCTCTGACGGAGGAGGGCGAAGCCGCTGGTGTTGAAATTCGTATTGTAGCCGGCGTCTCGCGAGTCACCGTAGTTCACCTTCACCGGAGCGGATCCGTCCAGAGAATCTGCATAGGTGGTGTATTCGCTGTTCTGGGTGTAGTTGCCGTTTCCGAACTCGATACGCGGCTCGAACAGGATGGAAGTGTTCTTGCTGAACACATGGTCCAGTCTGATACCGAAACGATGGCCGTTGGAAATGGTGTTGCTGCCGCCCTTGCTGTCGTAAAGCAGGTTGTAGTCGTCCAGATAAGTGGTCTTCGAACTCTGCGTGAGGACGTCTTTCCCCGTATGGTTGAAGAGATAGTTGCCGCTCAGGTCCATCTGGCCGTCGCAAAGGGTCCAGGCCCCGTTGGTTCCGACCATGTAGGAAGTGGTGATGCCGGTGTTGTTCCTGTAGCCGCCGCCACCGCCGCCGCGTCCGCCGCGCATGTTCCCCATCATGTTGCCGGAAAGGTCGTTGAAGCCACGGTTGTTGGTGTTGTTCGCATTCAGCACTATGCTGATCTGGCGTTCGTCCGTGAAATTGCCGATGAAACCGGCCCCCTGGTATCGCCAGTCGTTCACCAGGCCCTCAGAGGCCGGGATGTCGTGGCCCACGCCTCCCATCAGGTTGCCGAACGAGCCGTGCATCATGCCGCGTCGCACCGAGAGGTCGATCACCGTCTCCTCCTCCCCGTCGTCGATGCCGGTAAATTCCGCCTGCTCGCTCTTCTTGTTCACCACCTTCACCTTGTTGATGATGCCCGCGGGAATGTTCTTGCTGGCGAGCTGCGGGTCGTCCAGGAAGAAAGTTTTGCCGTTGATGGTGATCTTGTCGATGGTCTTGCCGTTCGAGGTGATGCTGCCGTCGTCGCCTATCTCAATACCGGGGAGCTTCTTCAGAAGGTCTTCCAGAACGTCGTTGTCGGTGGTTTTGAAAGACGAGGCGTTGTATTCGATGGTGTCTTTCTTGACGATGATGGGATTGCCGACATCGGACACCATCGCCCCCTCGAGCTGAACGGCGTCGGGTTTCACCTTCAACACACCTAGCGCCAGGTCCTTCTCGACCGTGATCTCGCGGCTGTAGGGCTTGTAGCCGAGGAGCTCCACCTTGAACACGTACTTTGCGCTGCGCACGCCTTCGAAATCCACTTTCCCGTCGTCGCCGGAAAGCACGTACTTGTAAACATTCTTGGCCCCTTCGCGGGTGAGTGAAACTGTGGCGAAAGCCAGGGGCTCCCCGCTCTGGGAATCCTGAAGGGTTGCAGTTACTTTGTGCTGGGCGCCAAGAGCTGTGGAAAACAGCATTCCAATGGCTACGAGAAGGCTATAAGGTTTCATACGCGTATTTGGATGCGCTCGCGCGCGCGAGGTTTAAAGGCGCGAAAAAATTATTTCACTCTTTCAGGATGTTCTTTGATGAACTTTTCCCAGGAAGAGGATCCGCCCAGTCCTTTAAGAGGGCTTGTGAGTGAGTAGAAATGGCACATGGCTATCGCAAGGGCGTCGGTGGCGTCCAGATACTTGCTCTCGATATTGATGCCGAGAGTCTTTTCCACCATCATTGCCACCTGCTCCTTGGACGCTCCGCCGTTTCCGCAGATTGCCATCTTAGCCTCGCGGGGAGCGTATTCATGGACGTTCATGCCCCTGGCGGCAGCAGCTATCATGGCGGCACCCTGGGCACGCCCGAGTTTCAGCACCACCTGGGCGTTTTTACCGTAGAAGGGCGACTCGATCGCGAGCTCCTGCGGATGGTGAAGGTCGCAGAGCGCGGAGACCTTCTGGTTGATGCAGACGAGTTTGTCGTATGCGGATGCGATGCGCCTCAGGTCCAGCACCCCCATGTCGATGAAGGAGGGTTTGCCGGCCGCATCGACGGCAATGACCCCGTAACCAAGGATGTTGGTTCCGGGGTCGATGCCGAGGATGGTCGTCGGGGCCATCTACTTGATGATGTCGAAGCCTGTGTAGGGACGCAGCACCTCCGGGATGACGATGCCTTCCGGGGTCTGGTTGTCTTCGAGGAGAGCCGCCACGACGCGCGGGAGCGCGAGGGACGAGCCGTTGAGAGTGTGGCAGAGCTGGGGCTTGCCTTCTTCGTCACGATAACGGAGGTGCAGGCGGTTGCTCTGGTAGGTCTCGAAGTTGGACACGCTGGAGATTTCAAGCCAGCGGCCCTGTGCAGCGCTCCAAAGCTCGAAGTCGTAGGTGATGGCGCTGGTGAAGGACATGTCGCCGCCGCAGAGCCTGAGTATGTGATACTTGAGGCCGAGGTCGCGCACGAGACCTTCCACATGGGCGAGCATCTCGTCGAGAGCGGCATAGCTGCATTCGGGCTTCTCCACACGCACGATTTCCACCTTGTCGAACTGGTGCAGACGGTTGAGTCCGCGCACGTCCTTGCCGTAACTGCCGGCCTCTCTGCGGAAGCAGGGGGTATAGGCGGTAATCTTCTGCGGAAGCTGGTCCGGAGTGAGGATTACATCACGGTAGATGTTGGTGAGCGGAACCTCTGCGGTGGGGACCAGATAAAGGTCGTCCAGGCCTACGTGGTACATCTGGGCTTCCTTGTCGGGAAGCTGGCCGGTGCCGAAACCAGAGGCGGCGTTCACCACCACGGGGGGCTCGGTCTCCTGATAACCTGCGGCTGCGTTGCGGTCGAGGAAGAAGTTCACGAGAGCCCTCTGGAGCTTTGCGCCCTTACCCTTGTAAACGGGGAATCCGGCGCCGGTGATCTTGACTCCGAGGTCGAAGTCGATGAGGTCGTACTTGCGGGCGAGCTCCCAGTGCGGGAGGGCGCCTTCAGGAAGCACCACCTCGGCGGGACCGCCTTCCTTCACCACCAGGTTGTCCGCTGCGCTCTTTCCTTCCGGTACGAGTTCGTAGGGAAGGTTGGGAAGAAGCACCAGCTGATCCTGGAGATCCTTTGCGGCCTGGTCGCCACGGGCGAGGAGTTCAGCGCTGCGGGCCTTGAGTTCGGCAACCGCGGCCTTCGCAGCCTCTGCTTCGGCCTTGAGACCCTGTTTCATAAGGGCGCCGATCTCGGCGGCGCGCTTTTTCTGCTCAGCGAGCAGGGCGTCGCTCTGCTGCTGCAGATTGCGGCGCTCGGCGTCGAGCTCCAACACCTTGGAGACAATCTCCTCGGCGTCGAAGTTCTTTACCTTTAAACGCGAAACGACCCACTGAGGGTCGTCGCGCAATGTTTTTAGTGTCAGCATAATTGACCCTTGAGATTAGTTCTCGAAAGGAAGGACTGATACGTAGGACTTGTCTTCTTTCTTGCGTTTGAAGACTACGGTGCCGTCGATAAGAGCATAGAGGGTGTGATCCTTGCCCATGCCGACGTTGCGGTCCGGATAATGGACGGTGCCGCGCTGGCGGACGATGATGTTACCGGCCTTTACGGCTTCTCCACCGAACTTCTTGAGGCCCAGTCGTTTGCTGTGGCTGTCACGACCGTTCTTGGAACTTGATTGACCTTTCTTGTGTGCCATAGTGCTTAAGCGATTGAGTCGATTTTAATCTTGGAAAGTTTCTGGCGGTGCCCATTGAGAGTCTGGAAGCCCTTGTGGGCGATCTTCTTGAAAACAATGACCTTGTCCGCCCTGGCGGAGTCGTCCAGGACCGTGGCCTTAACGACCGCGCCCTTGACGTAGGGAGTACCGACTTTGACGGAGCCCTCGCTCTCCACGAGAAGCACCTTGTCAAACTCTACGCTGGCATCTTTGGCCTGAGGAAGGCGCTGCACGAAAATCTCGTTTCCGGCTTCCACCTTGAACTGCTGGCCTGCAATTTCTACGATTGCGTACATAAACAAAAAACTTTTTACAGTTTTTGACCGGAGGCGTCCGCCCCGTGGCGGCTCTTGGCTGGCCCCTGCGGCCTTCAATAATAATTGGGGTGCAAAAGTAGTAAAAAAATGATTATCAGCAAAAATTTATTTATAAATTTGTGAAGCAACAAAAATGTTTCTCCATGGACGGAGCCTTTATTTACAATAAACACGTCACCGGTAAGCACAATATCGGCCGGAAAAGCGAAGGCATGGCGCTGGCAAACCTGCTCGCGGGCGGCGAGAACGTAGTGCTCTGGGAGCCCCCCAAGACCGGAAAGATGTCGCTGGTGCAGCAGACCCTTTACAACATGCGCATCGGGGGCGACGCCTTCTCGGTGGCCGAATTCAACCTTCTCGGCGTCCGGAGCCGCGAGGCGTTCATGCTTCGCATGGGCAGCACGGTGCTGCGGCTCCATTGCACGACGCCCGATGAGTACGCGCAGGCGGTGTCGTCCTACCTGGAAGGCACTCATTTTGTCTTCGACCCAAGGCTCTTTGCCGCGGAAGACACCGTGCTCTCCCTTTCATGGGACAGCGACCAGCGGGACCTCGAAGCCATCCTCACACTCCCCCTTCGCATCGCGAAGGCCACCGACCGCCGCTGTTTCGTGCTTATCAGCGAATTTCAGGATCTCGCCCTCTTCGACGAGGGAGAGGAGATCCTGCGGGCGTTCGACTCCGTGCTTGGTGGTTTTAATCCGGAAGAAAAGCGGCTCTGTTCCTTCATCCTTTCCGGCTCGCAGGTGAATGCCATGAAGGAGATTTTCGGCAGGCCAGGACTCTTCCGCCGCGGCTTCGAGCATCTGCCCATAGGGCCGGTGGACACCAGGGAGATAATCGATTATGTAGTAAAGGGTTTCCTCGTTAGCGGAAAGGTCGTTGAAAGGGATCTTCTGCTTGGAGTTTGCAAGCTTTTCCGGCAGAATATCTGGTACATCAACCATTTCGCCGCCATCTGCGATTCGCTGAGCAAGGGCTACATCATCGAGGCCACCCTCATGGAGGCCCTGGACATGCTCATTTCCATTCACGAACCGCGTTTCGTGGCCATCATGGAGGGGCTCACCACCTACCAGGCGTCGCTTCTGAAGGCAATTCTGGAAGGGCACCAGAAGTTCTCGTCGGCCGAGGTCATAGGCCGCTACGGCCTCAACTCTTCCGCCAACGTGAAGCGGCTCAAGGAAGCGCTCTGCAAAAAAGAGATCATCACCTTCGAGGAGAGCGACGAGCATCCGGTGCTCCTTGACCCCTTGTTCGAGTATTGGGCTAAAAAGTATTATTTCGGTATAAATGAATAGGATAGCAGTTCTCACAGGCGCCGGAGTGAGCGCCGAATCGGGCCTCGGGACCTACCGCGACAACGGCGGTCTCTGGGACAATTACGACCCGGCAGAAGTGGCCTCCATCGAAGGCTGGAAGCGCAATCCGGGAAAGGTGCTGGATTTTTACAACATGCAGCGCCGCAATCTCGAAAAAGTGCAGCCTAACGAGGCCCACAGACTCATCGCCGAGCTGGAAAAGCACTACCAGGTGGACGTGATCACCCAGAACGTGGACAACCTGCACGAAAGGGCCGGCAGTACGCGGGTGTTGCATCTGCACGGAGAGGTGACCAAAGTGCGCCCTGAGAACTCCTACAACGACTATGACGGTTTCTCGGAAAAGCAGGTTTTCGATGTGGGCTACGGGCAGGTTTCTCTTGGCGACAAGGCCCCGAACGGGGTGCAGTTGAGGCCGCACATCGTGTTTTTCGGCGAGGCCGTTCCCAAACTGATGGAGGCGATAGACATCGTTTCCAGGGCCGACATCGTGCTCATCGTGGGCACATCGCTCAGCGTCTACCCGGCGGCCAGCCTTTACCGTTATGCTTCATCCAACGCCCCAATCTGGCTCATTGACCCGAAGCCGGTGCCCATACACGACAGCCGCATCCAGCAGCTCCAGATGGTAGCTACCGAAGGCATGCGTGAACTTTATTCCAAGTTAGTTAAATAGGCTTCCGAAGAGGATGCCGAGGCGAATATAGGGGGCCGGATGGAAGCCGCGCACCCAGTCGCAGAGCGCTTCGCCGTAGCCGTAATTGAACTGGGTGAAGATGCTTAACGGGCCCAGATTATATGCTGCGGCCGCTTCCACGTTGCAATTGAAGGGGCCGAAGACAGGAGTGGCCTTGACGCTGAATTCCAGTTTGTCTGTATGATAGCCGATGGTAAAATCGGCGTAGCCCAGGTAGCGCCAGAATACCTCCTGGGTAAGGTCTTCGTCGTACCAGCCGAAGCCGGCGCGCAGCTGGGTTTTAAATATGAGACCGTTCTCCAGGAAGGCCCCGTATTCCCCGAAGACGTAGTTCACGGAGCGACTGAATGTGTCGGCCGTGGTGCCGCGCATGGGGCGGCCGTTGGAGCGATGCTCGAAGCCTATCAGAAGGCGGTCGCGCTTTAACGGCACGTTCAGATAGAATCCGGGAATGTAGGTGTTGTCCTTGAAGGGCGACGATTCGTCGAAAAAGTCCCAGATGCTCACCTGCGTGTAGCCGAAATGGGCATCGAGCCCTTCATGGCCGCGGTGGTTTTGTCCACCGGGCCCTGCAGCGGCACTCCACCGATAAAATAGAGCGGACGGAACATATCCAGCGCTTGCGCCCCGAGCGGGAGCGCAAGCAGCATGGATAGAACTGTTATTACGCAGAATCTGCGCATAGGATTATTTTTCCTTCGGATGGATCTTCTTGTAGATCTTCACGCCGGAAATAAGAGCACCGAGATCGCCCTTGCCGATGAACGTGGCGGAAAGATAACGACCGCGATCCACACTGAACTCCAACATCTTGGAGATGAGGGGCTTGCGGTAGGTGATGGTTACAGGCTCCATCTTTTCTTCATGGGGCCATGCCACCGAAAGGCAGCCCTGCATCTGGATGGAAGTGCCGAGCTCGGTCTTGTAGAGGGCCTTCATCTGCTCGAAGGACTCGAGGGTCTCTTCCAGGGAGTTGCCAAGATATACGAAGAGTTCGGACACCGGGTCGATGTTGAGCTGGAAGAGGTCGTCGCCGATACCGACTGTGCCGACGGAAAGGTAGTAGTGCTTTTCCTCCCCTACCGGCATCACGAAGACTTCGAGTTCAACGGCGCCGTCGTTGACTTCCACCTGGGAGATTTCGAGCCTCTGAGGGATCTTGGAAGTCTGGCCGAAGGCGGCGATTGTCATTAGCGCAACAAGTGCGCAAGTGATAATGCGTTTCATCTGGCTTAGAACTTATAGCTTAACGAAAGACCAGCAGTGGGCTGGAGGTTGTTGCCCTGGATGGGAGTGAGGGAAATCACCGGAGCCACGTGCAGTTTCTGGTAGTACTGGTTCTTTACCTTTGCCACACGGCTGGCATCGATGCTGGACCAGATTGCAAGGCCGAGATCGGCAAGGCCGGATGCGGCCAGCACGATAAGTTCCTTCTTTGCAGCATCCATGTCGGAGAAGCTGTAATTGCCTTCGGAATCCTTAACCAGGAGTTTGCCAAGATTATTGACCCTGTCTTCCATCACGTTGCCCAGAACCCAGCTTCCACCGAGGAAGAGGAGGCCGCGGAGGGGTTCACCCATTACCAGCTGGCTGCTTCCGGGAACGAAGAAGGAGATGGCGGAAGCCCAACCCGGCCTGTATGGATCAACATCCTGGGGAGTATACTCCTTGTAGTTGTACTGGGCCTTGAGGTCTTTGTACTTGATCTGGGCGTTTACGGAAACTGATGCAACGAGTGCAAGTGCGAGAATGATTAGGATGCGTTTCATTGGTATGATAGTTTTGGATTATTTCCGGTATATAGATGCAAATATAATGAATTTTGGTGAAAGTAGCGTGGGATTTGGCATTGATTACAAGAAACTTACGCGATTTTGTCTCTTCAAATGTCTCTCCTATGTCTCTAAATGTCTCTGCCACCAGAGCCTTATGAGTACCTCTCTGTCAGTCTTTCAAAGAACCCTGCACCTCTTTGAGGGCATGACAAATATGGTGAAAGTAGCCAAGGATATCAAGTTAATTCGAGTTTTTTAACGGAAAAGATCCTCCGCTACTACCTCAGAATCAACAACATCCTTGTTCACACTATCAGCCACGCCGAATGTAGTCACAAAGGTGATATCGAGCCCGTCAGAGGACTTTTCCACTTGTTTGAACAACTGCTTCCTCTCGCGGACATCCTCCGCGTAGGATTTCTTGATGACGAAAGGACCGACGGAGAACTTCATCTCACATAGGTTGATAATGTGGTCTCCACGAGCAATGAGCAGGTCAATCTGCGCTTTTCTGCCCGGTTCATTCTTGTCCGGAACATAGCGCCACGATGACGCCGATGTGGAAATACCGGAGATACCCAGGCTCTTGCGGATTTGAGGAAGGTGGGTAAGACAGATCAGTTCAAACGCATATCCCTGCCAGGACTCCACAGAATGGGAATTGTAATTGTGTGTCCACCACTCCTCATCCTTGCTGTCAATAGCATCCACAAACTTGTAATAGAACAAAGTATAGAAGTCCACAAGCCTATACAGGGTACCCCTGGACTTGTTCCCGAATTGCTGGAAGGAGATAATAAAGTCGCAGCGCTCCAGGTTCTTCAGGACAGTTGTCAAACGTTCTCCTTCAAGGCTGGTTCCTTTCTGGATTTCAGTGAAGGTCAATCCGTCGTGGTTGCCGTTGAGCAAGGCGACGACCTCCAGATACTTGTCCACCTTATTGAAAACGGCATTGAAAAGTTCGTCGAATTCAGTCTTTAGCTCTGCATTTCTGCGGAAAAACAGGCGGTCAATATTGGCCAGCAGTGTCTGTTTCGGGTCAAGCAAGCTCAGATAGAAAGGCACACCGCCCATAATTTGATACAGCTGAAGAATCTGGTAACGGCTCCAACGGAACCCCCTGCTCTGCAGATACTCCTCCGTTTCTTTCAAATTGAAGGGCCGGATATAGATGTTGTTCGTGATTCTCGCGTGCAAACCGCCGATATTCTCCACGAATTTGTCCACCATCCAGGAAGATGCAGAACCGCTTGCAATCAGAACGATGTCGCTGCGACGTGCCCCCCAACTGTTCCAAAAAGACTCAAACGCCTCCACAAACTCTGACTGCGGCGTGTCAATCCAAGGCATCTCGTCGATGAAGATGACTTTGCGCTTATCCTCTGGAAGGCTCTCAATATACTCTTCCAGGGCATCAAAGGCCTCCTCCCAGGAAGAGAGTTTAGGCTGGAGTTTGAGACCGGCTGCTTTCTTCAGCGCCTTGGCGAATCCGCGCAGTTGCTTTGCCTTAGTGAGTTTAAACCCGCCCACAAAGGAGAAATCGTATTTCTTCTCGAAGAACGTGTCCACAAGGAACGTCTTGCCGACACGTCTGCGGCCATACACAATTACTAACTCAGAACGGTCACTCTCGTAACACCGTTTCAGTTCAGCCATTTCAGCCTCTCGGGCGATTATCTTGGGTGCCTTCATATCAAGTGCATTTTAGTTCAGTGCGAAGATAACAATTATTCTTTTACCCGCAATAAAAAGTGAGACCTTTTTGTACTTTATCTTCAGAATTTTTATAGATAAAGTACGTTTGGCTCATACTTTTCCTATCCCTGAAGGGGTTTCACGGCTGGCCCTGATAACAAGGTTGTGTGTGTCGGCCTTAATGGCCGACAAAAAGGTTAGAAACAAATATTATAAGTCCTATTATAAGTCCAACCCATTCACAGGGACTGATTCACCGCAAGAAGCATGGAGAAAATACATGAGTAGCAAAGATAGGAGTAGGAGATAATGGACGAAGTAACACAACCGAGTAGACATAATGTAGACATTCGGAAAAATTCGCGGGATACGGGGAGTAGACATGGGGGTTGCGATTTGCATACTCTGCTCTGTCTATAATATGTCTATTCCGTGGCTTTTAGTAGTCATTTCATAGACATCGGGCCATTTCCGTCACGCGGGTTGTGGTGTAATGGTGATTCAAACCCTTGGAGTGCTGGCGAATCGAACCCCAGTAGGATTAAAAGGTGGGGATTTGGAAGATGGGGACGTGGGATTTGGCCGCCGGGGATTTCGTCGCTGCGCTCCGACATCCCTGTCTCCTCGCCGGAGGGGCCCTGCAAAGCATAGAATGGCATCACGGGCCTTCGGCCCCTTGTGCTTTTTCGCTGTCCACCCTTACAAAAGCAAGCTTTTGACGGGCGGCCATCAAAAAAGCACCGCAGCTCTGCTGCGATGCCATTCCTTTTTGCGGAGGAAGAGGGATTCGAACCCCCGGTGCATTGCTGCACAACAGTTTTCAAGACTGCCGCCATCGACCACTCGGCCATTCCTCCGTTGAGACTGCAAAGGTACACAAAAACACGAAAACCGCAAGCAACAAAACAAACCGCACCTGCATCTTATAATCGCTTATTTAATAAAGGATAATGAAAAAACATATATTCGCAGCATTGATCCTGGTGGCGGCAATTTGCGGCTGTAGCAAGGGCAATGCAGGTAAAGACCCGGAATACCAGTTCACTGAAAGGCAGTGGATTGAACTCACAAAGAGTCAGCAGGATATAGTTAACAGGGGTAACGGCTTCGCATTCGATCTTTTCGCAGCCATCAACAAGGCCGAAGCCGATAAGGAAGTATTCATCTCCCCGTTCAGTATGGAAGCCGCCCTGTGCATGCTCAGCAACGGCGCGAAAGGCGACACTTACAGCCAGATAGTCAACGCCATGGGCTACAAGGGCCTTAGCAAAGAGGAAGTGAATTCCACCTACGGACTCCTTACCACGGCTCTGCTGAACGCCGACAACTCCACCAAGTTCTCCATCGCCAACGCCCTCTGGGTGGGCCGCGAATTCCCGGTTCTCAAGTCTTTCTCCAACACCCTTTCCGAATACTACGGAGCCCGTGTGGAGAATCTCGATTTCTCCTCCCCCAAGGCGCTGGAAACCATCAATTCCTGGACCAACGAGAGCACGAACGGAATGATTCCCACCCTCTTCGACAGACTCGATCCGAGCTGGGTGTACATCCTCACCAACGCCCTCTATTTCAAGGGAGTGTGGAGCGAAAAATTCAAGACCGACAACACCTATAAGGAAGACTTCCACTGTCTCTCCGGAGAAGTGCGCAGCACCGATTTCATGCACGGCGAGGTCCCTTGCGGATACGCCTATAGCGAAGACCTTCACGCAGCAATGTGTGAACTGCCATTCGGCAACAAGAGTTTCATGCTTGACATCCTTCTTCCGGACCCCGAAATCGATTTGGGCAGCTTCGTGGCCGGCCTGAGCGTCGAAAAGTGGAACTCCCTTACGGACTGGCTCTTACCTGGCGAACAGTACGTTATCATCCCCAAGATGGACGTGAGCTATACCGGCACCGACAGCATGAAAGCTGCCCTCAAGGCCACGGGTATTGTAGACGCCTTCAGCGGCAGTGCGGATTTCAGCGGCATCAGTGAGGTTCCTACCTACATCAGCGACGTCATCCAGAAGGCGCGCTTCAAGATGGATGAAAACGGAGCCGAAGCCGCAACTGTGACCGGTCTCATAGCAAAAGAGACCGCCTTCATGCCTTCCTCCGAATTTATGGCGGATCACCCGTTCGTATATGCGATAAGGGAATTCTCCACAGGAGCGATACTTTTCATCGGCGCCTGCAAGAATCTTCAGTAGAGCTACTCCAGTTCTCCGTCGTAGACCTTTAGCGACCCCTTCCACCAAGCAGGTATGGAGGGGTCGTTTACTATTTCGTCAGAAGTGCGGCCATGGCCGAGAATCACATTCTGCTCCAGCCAGTCCTTTTCCCACTTCCAGAGATAGATCATGCAGGCGGCCACGTCGTGACCGTGACCTTCGAGACGCACCGCCCAATAGGGATAGCCCTGTTTTTTAAACCTGTCCACCAGACCGGAGGTACCGAAAATACCAATCCCGAGCGCCTGTGTCTTAGTATATTTCACAAGAGTGTCTTCCGTGCCGTGGAACATGAGGTGCGGGCAAGGCTGGGAATTCCAGGAAGGGGCACCCTTGTCGCTCATAATGGCTCCTGCGAACGACATTACTCCCGCGAAATTAAAGCCTTCCGGAAGCATGGAAGCATTGGGCATGCGGTTCACCAGTTCCCACTCGGCCGTGAGGGCTATCATGGCCCCGGCCGAAGAGCCGCTAAGCACGATGTTGGAAGGATCAACGCCCAGGGTTTCGGCATTGTCGATGATAAAACGCACGGCGGAGAAACAGTCCTGCACGCCCACTTCGGCACAGGCCCATACAAACTTCTTGGCAGTGGGAACCAGCTGGAAAAGCCCGAAGCCCAGATCCTGCCCCTTGAGAATGGGCACGTAGTCGGCGCTGATTACCCGGTAGCCGTCGTCGTTCAGCTGCTTGAACCAGGACATATAGCTCGGGTCGTTGCGGGAACCCATGACGAAACCGCCGCCGAAGAGCCAGAGGATGGTGGGTTTCGGACGTCCTTCGAAAGTTGTTTCGCTTTCGGGAGCGGGTTCATAAACGTCCATATAAAGCTCTACCGTATCCCTCTGTCCGAAGAAATAGGTGGCGGACGGAGCGTAGTCGATATTCTGGGGCTGGGCGTCCAGACGGACTGGGACAAAGGTGGCCATAAGAGCTGCTATTATTAAATATCTTTTCATAATCGGGAACATTCGGTAACAAATTTAGCAATTATTGGCAAGAAATTCTTAACTTTGAAGGTTAACGGCTAATACTTTAAACCAATTCTATATGGACAATCCCAAGTACAACTGGACCTTCGCCTCCGTAGGCGGCGCGGTGAGGGTTAAAATCAGCAGCGGTGAAGATATCGCCCATCTCGGCGAGCTCGACCGCAAAATGTGGACGGTGCTCAGCTGCCCTGTCACCGGTCTGGAATTCGACGACAAGACTCTGAAAATCATCGACCGCGATGCCGACGGCAAGATCCGTGTCGATGAGGTTATCGCCACCGCACAGTGGATAACCCGCATCCTCAAGAATCCCGACGACCTCCTGAAGGGCGCATCCGAACTTCCGCTGGAAGGCTTCAACACTGCCGATCCCGAAGGCGAGACCCTTCAGAAATCGGCGAAGCAGATCCTGGCCAACCTTGGCCTCGAGAAAGACGCCATCTCCCTGGAAGACACCGCCGACAACGCAAAGATATTCGCCGGCACCCCCTTCAACGGCGACGGCATCATTACCGCCTTCTCCTCCGAGAAGCTCGCCGAACTCATCGGCAAGATAGCATCCGTCACGGGCGGGGCCACCGACCGCAGCGGCGAAACAGGCGTCACAGCCGACCAGATCGAAGCTTTCTACGCCGCATGCGCCGACTACGCCGCCTGGAAGGAGTCTCTCACCAAGGAGGCACTCCCCTATGGCGATGCCACCGCCGACGCCCTTGCCGCCGTTGAAGCCGTGGCCGCCAAGGTGGCCGACTACTTCGTGCGCTGCAAGCTCATCAGCTTCGACGCCGACGCTTCCGGAGCTGTAGACGTAGACGTGGAAAAGATCAAGGCCATCTCCGCCGAGGATCTCTCCTCGAAGTGCGAAGACATCGCCCTCTACCCCATCGCAAGGCCCGACGCAAAGGGCGTTCTCCCGCTGGGCGAAGGCGTGAACCCCGCATGGCAGGCAGCAATCGCAAAGGTGAAGGCCCTCGTCTTCCCGAAAAAGAACAGCGTTACCGAAGCCGAATGGAACGCCGCCCTGGCATCCTTCGGTCCGTATAAGGAATGGGTGGCCGCAAAGAAGGGCGCCGAAGTGGAAGCGCTCGGACTCGATGACGTGAAGGCCATACTCAAGGCCGACGAAAAGGCCGCCCTGCTCGATCTCATCGAAAAGGACAAGGCCCTCGAAGCGGAAGCCATAAGCATCGAAACGGTAGACAAAGTGCTCCACCTGCTCCGCGACTTCTACACCTTCCTCAACAACTACGTGGTGCTGGCCGATTTCTACGATGTCGACAAGAAGGCCATCTTCCAGGCCGGACGCCTGTACATCGACCAGCGCAGCACCGACCTCTGCATAAAGGTGGCAGGTCCCTCTCCCGAAATCGCATCGCTAAGCGGCATGTATATCCTCTACTGCGCCTGCAAGAGCGAAAAGCTCGGCAAGAGTTTCAACATCGCAGCAGTTCTTACCGACGGCGACGTGGACGGTCTGCGCACAGGCAAGAATGCCGTGTTCTACGACCGCGCCGGCAACGACTACACCGCAGTGGTAACGGGAATCGTGGAGAATCCCGTCTCCGTAAGGCAGGCTTTCTGGAGCCCCTACAAGAAGGTTGCACGCATGATCAACGACCGCATCGACAAGAAGGCGGCCGAGAAGAACGAAAAGTCGATGGCAGGCCTCACCACCGCCACCAACACAGCAGCTGACGGGAAGGCCCCGGCAATGCCCTTCGACATAGGCAAGTTCGCCGGCATCTTCGCCGCCATAGGCATGGCAATCGGACTCGTGGGTGCCGCTCTGGCAGGAATAGCTGCGTCTCTCAAGGGACTGCACTGGTGGCAGTTCATCCTTATCATCGCGGTTATCATGCTGCTCATCTCCGGCCCGTCGATGTTCATCGCATGGCGCAAACTCCGCCGCCGCGACCTCGGCCCGGTGCTCAACGCCAACGGCTGGGCAGTGAACGCCGCATCGCTCGTGCGTCCGAAGTTCGGCAAGACTCTCACCTCCATCGTCAAGTTCCCCGCCCTCAAGGCAGTGGATCCCGTCGAGGCGAAGAAGGTTCGCAGGCGCAGGTTCTGGACCTGGTTCATCATTATCCTCGTTCTTGCGGGCGGCGCTTTCTGCGGCTGGAAACTCTATGAGAAGAAGCAGGCCGCCAAGGCCGCCGCAGCCGAAGCCGCAGCCATTGAAGCAGAGGCCGAAGCCCCCGCGGAAGCCGAAGCGGAGGTGGCTCTCGAAGAGGCCGCGGAACCCGCAGCGGAATAATAATTCGCAGGTTTTACTATATTTGCAGGACTTTTTTACAATTTGAAACTAACAACAACCAACTTTTTTTTAAAAATGAAGAAACTTATCATCACTCTCGCAATCGCCCTTGCAGCTTGCACCGCAGCGTTTGCACAGAAGGGCCTCAGCGTAGGCGCAGGTTATCTTGACAACAGCGTCAAGACCGTTTACACCAGCGGAAGCACTTCCACCACCAACACCCAGGCTTATGGCGGATTCTACGGCGGCGTTTCCTACACCGTGCTTACTCTTGGCCCCGGCATCAATATCACCCCGGGTCTCTACTTCGCCAGCACCTCATTCAAAGAGGAAAAAGAGGTTCTCACCGTTTTAACACGCACCACTGGCAGCGAAAGCTATCTCGCAGTTCCCGTGAACTTCAGCTACAAACTCGATCTCGTTCCCGGAACCCTCGCACTTCAGCCCTATGCAGGTCCCACCTTCGCATATGGTCTCAGCTCCAAGGGAACTTTCTGGGATGAAGTTACCGACGCTACTACCACCACCGACAACTACGATGGCACCACCTATGGCAAATTCGACCTTCAGGTTGGCGTTGGCCTTGCTATTGACATCGTTGATATGATCCGTGTATCCGTTGGCTACAACATGGGCCTTCTCGATCGCAACAGCGACAGCGACTACAAGGTTACTACCAGCAATATCAACTTCGGCGTAGCATATCTCTTCTAATGCTGTTTTTCGCAACTCATTAGTAATCAAGTATATATGGAAAATGCCTCCCAAAATTCGGGAGGCGTTTTCTGTAAATAGTTCTATATCAATAATTTATATAAAACGTAACAATCTCTGAGCACCCAGTTCCAGATTGCTCCTGTTTTTTTTTGCATTTCTGCGTCCTAGCTTTTAAATTTGCAGTGACTTATGAAACGAGCCCTCGCCATACTCGCCGCCTCAATCGCCGCCTTGCTACTCGCAACCACCGCCGCCAATGCCCAGATGAGCGTGGCCGGGGGCTGGCAGGCGACGCAGCTCATCCGCACGAGCGTTGCGTCGGACGGTTACCGCACGTATAACTATGCCTGGGGGAACGGCGCATATGCAGGGGTGTCTTCCCTCGGCAGTTTCGGCGTCCCGGGCCTCTGGTACAGCTATTCCATATTCTGGAACTATTCCACCAGCACCGAACAGGACATGCTGCTCATAATGGACGACCAGCACTACGAGGCCGCAAAGAAAGGCAGCGTGATTACCGACGAGCATTATCTGAGCGTTCCCGCCGCCGCAGGATACAACCTCCCTCTAGCTTCATGGCTGAGCCTCGGCTTTTATGCGGGAGCGGAAGTGGACTATTGCCTCTCATCCAAATCCTACAGCACCTGGCCGGGAATCGACGGGGTGAATCACTGGAACGTGGATCATTTCGGCGCGGAAACCAACTACAACGGCTACCGTCGTTTCGACGTGGCTCTCCTCGGAGGGCTCGATTTCCTGTTCGCGGACAGAATCAAGCTCCAGGGAGGCGTTAGCTACGGCCTTCTGGACCGCACGGAAGGCGAAGGGCTTCTGCACCGCTTCGCGGTACACGCCGGGATCGCCTACATATTCAAATAAGAAAGAGCCTCACTCCTGAGGCTCTCTCTTTTCGTCTTTCGCGAAGAATTTCCATTGGAACAGGATGAGGTAGAACGCCCCCACCGTGACGCAACTGTCCGCGAAATTGAATACCGGACTGAAGAAAATCACCTTTTCTCCGGATCGGATGATGGGGAAATAGAACATGTCCACCACTTTTCCGAACATAAAGGGAGCATAATCCCAAATGAGACCGTAGAAAAGGCTGTCAATGATATTGCCGAACGCACCCGCGGTTATGAGGGTGAGCCCGACCAGGACTCCGACGGGGGCCTTTCCCTTTTTATTGAGGGAACCAATCCACCACACCAGAGCGCCGCAGAGGCAGATACGGAACAGGCTCAACAGGAACTTTCCCACTGCGCCGCCGAACTTCATCCCGAAAGCCATGCCCTCGTTCTCCACGAAGCAGATACGGAACCACTGGCCGATTACGGGAATCTGCTCACCCAGGCTCATGTTCGTCTTCACCAGGACCTTTATGACCTGGTCTATCACGACGAGCACTACGCCAAGTATAACGAGCAGTAAGCCTCTCTTTGCGGTTTTGTCCATTTAGTTTTTACCCTGTTTTGCGAGCATTTCCTTGGCTTCCACGGTGAGCGTGGCGTGCGGCACGAGGCGAAGCCTTTCCTTGGGGATAAGCTTGCCGGTGACGCGGCAGATGCCATAGGTCTTGTTTTCGATACGAACGAGTGCGGCCTCGAGGTTCTTGATGAACTTGTACTGGCGCTGTGCGAGCTGGCTCGCCTCTTCCTTCGTTAACTGATTGGCGCCGTCGTCTTCGACGGTCTTGAACGACGGGGAGGTGTCCTCGATGTCGTTGTTTCCGCCGTGCATCACTACCTGACGCAGGGTGTTGTACTCGGCACGCGCCTTTTCAAGCATCCCTTCGATGATGACCCTGAATTCCTCCAGTTCTTCATCCGAATAGCGGGTTTTGATTTCTTCTGTAGCCATGGTATTCAGTTTTAATTGCGTATAGCCTTAATGTTAATGCTGCCTTCGTCCCATGCGACCTCGGTTCCTTCCTTTTCGGAAGAGAGTTTCACCGAGAGAGCCAGGGTCTGGGCTGCTATGTAGTTAGTGTATTCTTCGAGACAGTCGGTTATTTCCTTCAGGGCCTCGCCTTCCGCCCAGATGCTCACGTGCACCTTGTCGGTGACCTCGAATCCGGAATCCTTGCGGATGTTCTGGATACGGTTTACAAGCTCGCGGGCGGTACCTTCACGGCGCAGCGCGTCGGTGACCTCGATATCGAGGGCTAGCGTGAGGGCGCCGTCGCTGGCGACGAGCCAGCCGGGCATATCCTGGGAGATGATTTCGTAGTCTTCGGGTGTGAGGTCCACCGGACCGCCGGGAAGCGTGAGGCTGTACTCCCCTGCCGCCTTGATGGCAGCGATGGTTTCCTGCGGGAGCTCTCCGAACGCGGCCGCGATTTCCTTCATGCGGGCGCCGTAGCGCTTGCCAAGGCTGCGGAAATTCGGCTTGATCTTGTATGTGATGAGCGAGCCGGCGTCTTCCACGAAGGAGGCGTCTTTCACGTTCACTTCAGTGAGGATAATGTCTTTCACCTGCTCCAGCTGGCCGCGCACCTTTTCCGAAAGCACCGGGATAACCAGGCGGGAAAGGGGCTGACGGACCTTGATGTTCACCTTGCGGCGGAGTGCCAGCACCAGCGAAGTCGCCTTCTGGGCAAGGGCCATGCGCTCCTCGAGATCCGGGTCGATGAGGGCGGGGTCAGCATTCGGCATATCGGCCAGATGGATGCTGCCCGCACCGCCGAGGTCCTGCCAAAGTTCGTCGGAGTAGAAGGGCGCGATCGGAGCTGAGAGCAGCGCCACCGTGCGCAGCACTCCGTAGAGGGTCTGGTAGGCGGAGAGTTTGTCCTTGGTTAGACCGCCGCCCCAGAAGCGCTTGCGGCCCAGACGGACGTACCAGTTGGACATCATGTCGCAGACGAAGTCCTGAATGAGACGGCCTGCGGTGGTGATATCGTATTCCTCGTAGGCGGCACGAACGTCGCGGATGAGGCTGTTCTGCAGGGAGACGATCCAGCGGTCGAGTTCGGGACGCTCCGCCACCGGTACTTCCGGCTCGCGACCGGGAACGAAACCATCTACATTGGCGTAGAGGGCGAAGAAAGAATAGGTGTTATAGAGCGTGCCGAAGAACTTGCGGCGCACTTCGTCCACTCCTCCTTCGTCGAAACGGAGATTGTCCCAGGGCTGGGCGTTGGTGAGCATGTACCAGCGGAGGGCGTCGGCACCAAATTTATCCAGTGCTTCGAAAGGATCCACGGCATTGCCCAGACGCTTGCTCATCTTGTTGCCGTCTTTGTCCAGCACAAGACCGTTGGAAATGACCCTCTTGAATGCCGGGGTGCCGCTCACCATTGTGTGGATGGCGTGCAGGGTGTAGAACCAGCCGCGGGTCTGGTCCACGCCTTCGGCGATGAAGTCGGCCGTGGAGCCGAAATCTGAGGTGCCGAGGCCGCGGAGGCCGGTCTGGGCATAAGGCATGGCGCCGGAATCGAACCACACGTCGATGAGGTCGGTTTCGCGGGTCATTCTGCGCCCGGTGGGGCTCACCAGCACTATAGCGTCGACATAAGGACGGTGAAGGTCTATCTTTTCATAATTGGCAAGGCTCATGTCGGCCGGGTCGAAGCCTTTGTCCTTCAGAGGATTGGAGGGCATGAAGCCGGCGGCCACAGCCTTGTCGATTTCTTCATAGAGTTCCTTTACGCTGCCTATGCACTTCTCTTCCTTTCCGTCTTCGGTGCGCCAAATGGGCAGCGGGGTGCCCCAGAAGCGGCTGCGGCTAAGGTTCCAGTCCTGGATATTCTCCAGCCACACTCCGAAACGGCCGGTGCCGGTGCTTTCCGGCCTCCAGGTGATCTGCTTGTTGAGCTCCACCATTTCGTCTTTCACGGCGGTGGTGCGGATGAACCAGGAGTCCAGAGGATAGTAGATGACCGGGCAGTCGGTACGCCAGCTGTGCGGATAGCTGTGCACATGCTTTTGCATGCGGAAGAGGCGGCCGTCCTGCTTCATCATCACGCAAAGGTCCACATCCAGCACGGGAGCATCCTTTGGAAGGGGCTCCTCGCCGTGGAGCTTGCGGAAATAATCGTCTATCGCGTTCTTGACGTACCTGCCTGCGTATTCGCTGTAGGAAGGATCCACGCTGGAGGCAGCGTATGCAGGATCGAGATCCTCAACACGCACGAAGCGGCCCTGGGTATCCACCTGGGCCATCAGGTTGCCGTTGCGATCTACTGGCATGATGCCCACAATGCCGGCTGCAGCGGCCACGCGCTTGTCGTCCGCGCCGAAAGAAGGCGCGATATGCACTATGCCGGTACCGTCTTCGGTGGTAACGTAGTCTCCAGGGATGACTTCGAAAGCCTTTCCGTCCGGCTTGAACCAGGGAATCAACTGCTTGTAGCGTATGCCCACGAGTTCGCTGCCCATGATGGTTCCGGGGAGCACTTCATAGGCGATCTTGTCGCTGAACCAGGCTCCTACGAGTTCCTTTGCCAGAACGTAAACAGCCTCCTTTCCGGTGTACTGGTTGGTGGATTTCACCCTCACGTATTCTATCTTCGGGCCGACGCAGAGCGCCGTGTTGGAAGGAAGGGTCCAGGGAGTGGTGGTCCATGCCAGGAAGTAGACGGGGCCGTCGCCGAAAAGCTTTTCGGATGCGGAGTCGCGAATCACCTCGAACTGCACGGTGGCAGTGGTGTCGGACACGTCGCGGTAGCAGCCGGGCTGGTTCAGCTCGTGGGAGCTGAGACCGGTGCCGTCCGTGGGGCTGTATGGCTGGATAGTGTATCCCTTATACAGGAGGCCTTTGTCGTAAATCTTCTTGAGAAGATACCAGAGGGTTTCGATGTAACGGTTGTCGTAGGTGATGTACGGGTCGTTCATGTCTACCCAGTAGCCTACGCGCTCGGTGAGGTTCTCCCACTCGGCGGTGTATTTCATGACCTCACTGCGGCAGGTGCGGTTGTATTCCTCGACCGAGATCTTGGTGCCGATGTCTGCCTTGGTAATACCGAGCTTCTTCTCCACTCCGAGCTCCACGGGAAGACCGTGGGTGTCCCAACCTGCGCGACGGCGAACCTTGTAGCCAGTCATGGCCTTATAGCGGCACACGGAGTCTTTGATGGAGCGGGCCATCACATGGTGGATGCCCGGACGGCCGTTGGCGCTCGGGGGACCTTCAAAGAATATGAATTCGGGCGCTCCTTCACGCAGTTCCACACTCTTGGCGAAAGTGCCGTCCTCTTTCCAGCGGGAAAGCACCCTTGCGCCTGTCTGCACCAAATCAAGACCCTTATATTCTTTGAAACTCATATTTTTTCCGTAAATTTGTACTCACAAATCAATTTACAAAGATAACAAATTCCGCGATTATAACAAATCCATGGGCACTCTCGACATAATACTTCTCATCTGCTTCATACCCGCCCTCGTGCGTGGTATCCAGAAGGGTTTCATCGAGCAGATAATCAGCCTTGCCTCCATCTTCATCGGAGCATGGATGGCCTATCGTTTCGCGGAGCCCCTGTCGGTCTGGCTCACCCAGTTCATAAACGTGGAGCCCAAGATTCTCGGGGTGGCGAGCTTCGCCATCGTGGTGGTGCTCACGGTGATTCTTCTGAACCTCCTCGGCAAGCTGCTCACCAAAACCCTCAAGATGGCTTCGCTCGGGTTCGTAAACCGCCTGCTGGGCGTGGTGTTCGCACTTCTCAAGGCAGCCCTCATCATCGGCCTGCTCATCTTTGTATTCGACACCTTCAACGGCAAATGGGGCATCGTTAACGCCGAACTCCTGGACGGTTCAGTAATCTACAATGCCCTCCATGGAGCGGCCCTCAAGGTATTCCCCTATCTCCAGAACCTCCTCAACCTGTAGCCAGTGCCCTCCCGCCTCATACTCATAGAGACTTCCACTTCCCTCTGCTCCACGGCCCTTGCCGAGGACGGGAAGATAATATGCTCGCGCCGGAGCACCGAACCACGCGCCCACGCATCCCTCACGGCTCCCTTCGTGAAGGAGATGTTGGACGAATGCGGATGGTCTGCGGCCGATGCCGACGCCGTCTGCGTTGGCATGGGTCCCGGGTCCTACACGGGCCTGCGGGTAGGTGTGTCCACGGCCAAAGGCCTCTGCTTTGGTACAGGCAGGCCCCTTCTGGCTGTCGACACCCTCGATATCCTGGCCCATCAAGCCCTTGATCTCGGCCTTGTGCCGGAAGGCTGCGCTGGCATTCTGCCTATGGTAGACGCCCGCCGCATGGAGGTCTACACCGCCCCCTTCTCCCCTGCCGGAGAGCACCTGGGCGAGATTTCATCGGTAGTGCTGGAACCGGGTTCGTTCGCGGATATGTTCGCCGCAGGGCCCGTGGTGGTTATAGGCGACGCAGCCGAAAAAGCCTCCGGGGTTCTTCCCGAAGGCTCATATATACAGCAATGCCCCGAAGCGGGGCACATGCTGCAGCCTGCATTAAGAGAGCTGGCTGCTGGAAATTTCCGGGACGTGGCTTACTTCGAGCCCTTCTACCTGAAGGATTTCGTGGCCACCGTGAGCCGGAAAAACCTATTTTAGAAGCCTGTCCAGTTCGCGGCGCAGGTTCGCTTCTCCATCAATAGTCTTGAGGTTCCCTTCCGAGATGAGGAAGGACCCGGGCACTGCGGCCAGATTGTAGTTCACCAGGCTCGTTCCAGTGCGGTCATACACGTTTATCCAGGGCAGTTTCTGAGAGTTCACAACTGCAGCCCAGTCTGTTTTTTCGATGCCGAGACCCACTGCGTAGATTTCCAGTCCCTTGGGAGAATACTTCTCGTAAAGCGGTTTGAGGATGTCCTGATTGAACATTTTCTGCTCGGCTACGGCCGGAGACCAGAAGTAAAGGATTATCGCCTTGGCGGGAACTTCCGAAAGCGCCACGTCCTTTCCATCCATACCGGGAAGTACGATCTCGGGATAGGCCATTTCGCTAGCGCCACTTAGCCTGTTGCGAAGATTCATGGCATCTTCACGACGCACGGTTTCCTTTTCCAGAGCCTTTACATACGCCGATTCGGGATACACGGTCTTAAGGCTGTCCAGGGTGCGGCGGAAAAGAAGGGCGTCTGTGTACTGCGAGAACACCGGAGTGTATTCGTTCAGGCTCTCGTAGAGCACCGGGATGCACACCAGGCTCTTGGGATTGGTCATGAGGAAGGTCACGTCTTCACGGTAGTGACGCACGAACTCTGCTGCCATCTCGCGGCTACGGCCGCCTTCGGCATCGAGCCTTGCCATTTCAGAAGCAAAGGCGGCAAAAGCCTGCTCTGTCTGCTGAAGGAGGGCGGAGTCGTCCGACCCCTCAACCGTATAGGAGCCCAGAGTGTCCGCCTGCACGCGCACGCGGTCACCTTTATGGAGAAGGAGCGACGCCAGCTTTGTGCCTTCTGAGAAAAGGTACACGAATTCGGGCTTGCCTTCCTTTACCTCAACGGCATAGTGCAGGGTGCCGTCGGCATTGGTTTTAACAGTATCGAGCACCTTCCACACGTTAACGTCCAGCAGGCGCACTTCCACGTTGCGTCCGGGAGCGTCGGCTACGGTGAGATCTATCTTGGCTTTCGGGGTGCATGCCGCGGCAAGAAGCACCGCAGCGAGCAGGAGCTTAAAGCTTTTCATATTCTGCGAGAATGGCTTTTGCTATGGCAGCCTTTTCTTCATCGGTAACGACCGGGCGCTCCTTGCGGAAATCCAGGTCGCCTTCTGTCTGGAGGGGAACCAGATGGATGTGGGTGTGGGGAACTTCCATTCCGAGCACCGCTACGCCAACCCTCTTGCAGGGAACGGCGGCTTTGATGGCCTTTGCGACCTTGCGGGCAAACGCCCAGAGGCCTTCGTAGGTCTTGGCGTCCAGATTAAAGATATAGTCGTCTTCCACCTTGCGTGGAATTACCAGGGTGTGGCCCGGAGCAAGGGGGTTGATGTCAAGGAAAGCGTAGAAATCTTCGCTTTCGGCCACCTTGTACGATGGTATTTCGCCTGCGGCGATGCGGGTGAAGATGGTTGCCATGGGATTAGAAGCTGATTTCGAGGATTTCGAACTTGATTGCGCCTGCGGGCACCTGTGCCTCTACGACCTCGCCCTTGCCGTGGCCGATGAGGGCCTTGGCGATGGGAGTGGTGGCGGCAAGCTTGCCCTTGGAGAAGTCGGCTTCCTTTTCGCCAACTATGGTGAAGGTCATGATTGCGCCGGCATTCAGGTTCTTCACCTTTACGGTATTGAGCATCTGCACTTTATCCGTGCTGATCTGCGACGCATCCACTACCTTGGCATTCGCTATGGTGTTCTGAAGATTGGCAATTTTGAGCTCCAGGAGGCCCTGCGCTTCACGCGCGGACTCGTATTCCGCATTCTCGGAAAGGTCGCCCTTCTCGCGGGCCTCCGCAATCTGCGCGGCTATTACCGGACGCTGTGCGATGGCCTCTTCCAGTTCTTTCTTAATCTTGTCGAGCCCTTCCTGGCTCATGTAGTGTACTTGTGGCATAAGTATAGTCAAATAAACGAGTTCTGCCGCACCCGGCAGAACCCTTGTTACTTTGCAAATATAGTTATTTTATTTTAAACCAGCAAGAATCAGCCCGTCCATGAACCGGATCATCCTTGCGTTCACCTCCACGGATTCCGGGAGCGAAAGATTCACCACGTTATGCACGTGCGAAACCTTCTTGTCTTCCGAAGCAATGTCCACGAACTCAAGCTGCCGACCTGCCTGCTCGCAGTCGGATTTGAGTTTTAAGGACTCACCTCGTATGAAGTCATTAGTGCAGGTTGAGACCAGAAGCGGGGCTTTGAGGCTGGAGAGATGTGTCCTTGGAGACATCGAAGCCATCCATTCAGTATCGGTGTAGCGCGGCCCGAGGAACCATGAAAGGGCGCTCTTGGTGAACATCCCTTCAGGATTTCCGTACGATGCGAAATCATACGCCGGGCAGTTGAGCATGGCGCCCTTCGCTGAGAAACGATCCGGATGTACTGGGAGAGAACGGTCTCCGCAGCCTTCCGCCATATAAAGCGCCAGGTGACCTCCCGCTGAATCGCCGGTAAGGAAACAACGCTCCGCATTAAGCCCCAGTTCCGCAGCGTGGTCTGCAATATAGTCGAGCGCCGCTGCGCAATCCTTCAGTTCATCCTCCACATCACGCTTGCCGTCATTGAGGCGGTACTCCACCAGGACGACGTCATAACCGGCCTTCAGGAATACTGAGGCGAATCTCCGGTTGTTCTGCCGCTTGCCGGCGACATAGAACCCGCCGTGGATATCCACCAGCACAGCATTCTTTCGGACGGTCTTGTCGGCATGATACACATCAAGAACCTGAGACGGATCTCCATCCTGAATATAGGGAATGCCCACCGTGTGTTCACAGGAGTCCGCATACGTAAGTTCGGTCGAGACCTTGTTGGTACCAGAGAGGAGCATCTTCAGCATCGATTTGCTGACCTTTATGCCGCTGCAATTGAGTGCCAGCAAGGAAGAGGCAAGGAGTAAGAGAATGTGTCTCATGGTTATGGGATGATTGTCAGCTGATTATGTATCAGTACTCACCGTACTCGCAGCCGATGTTCTCGGCATGGACACGGTCGATAAGATTGTCGCGGCGGTCATAAAGCTGGATGGTTCCAACGCCATTACCACCGTTCCAGAGGCGTTTGTGACGCTTGGCCCCATCCGGGGATTCATAATTGACAAGGAGCATGTCCTTCTTTTCGCAGGTGACATCCGTAATCATACGGCCGGAGGTACTGCTCTGTTCCACATGCCAGATTATCTGAGTGTCAGTCTCGCGGCAGTCGAACTCTGTCCGAACTCTAGTCCATGCTTTGGAGAAGTTGAACTCATAGGGCTTTCCTTCGTACCAGAAGGCGGATAGAAGCTTGCGAGGGAGAGCCAGAGGGCCTACTTTCGGGCGGCCGCCTCCGATGTCGAACACACTGTCGGCAAGTTTCTTTCCCGTGATTTCGCTGGTCAAGTTATTGGAGGAAAGCCACACCCACGGTGAAGTAAAGTCGCGCCCCCAGTTCTTGTCGGCATAGCCGTAGCAGTCTACCGGACGGACAATATATCGGCGGCCATTCCAGACCACTTCCCCATCAAACTCGGATTTCATACCCTCCGCGTGCCAGAACATCTCGAACGCCTCGGCGTGGCGGAATACCTCGTCGGCTCCGAATCCCACATTGAAAGCCGTGACTTTGCGAATCTTCAGGTCCCATGACATCTCGCCGTCAGCACACATCCATTCCGGATGGGCGGCGGCATTCTCTACTTTTATGGAACCACGAATGGAGTCTTCAGTGACGAAGCAATCGTCCGCCTCCACGCTGAAGGGAACGCCCCAATTTACTTTTATGCGCTTCCAGCCCCAGAATCTGTGAAGCTGCGCCGCTCCTTCTCCCCATGCACCGGCCTTTACCATCAGGTACGACGGCTTCTGTGGCTTTCCGGGAATCTGTCCGAAGACGGGCTCATCTGCCCCCAATTCCGGGTTACAGAGGAAGAATTCGATGAAGAAAGGCCTTGCTTCGCCGGTTTCCGCATCGTATCCGGTGAAGGAGTGCCACCACCAGTCATAGCCCTGATGCGCTTGCGGCCCGAAGAGCTGACATGCATTGCGGGCTATGTCATGTTTGTTGAATCCGAGTTTTGCCATATGGTTATGGGATGATTGTCAACTGGTGTGATGTGGAAGGGATGTATTTCGCGAGCAGGTCTTGAGTGCGGATCTTCACGAAACAGGTTGCAGTGCCGTCCGTACAGGCGAACCACTCGCTGTCCGCCACGGCCTGATCCATGACAAGATGAACGTCTTTCGCCTGCGGCAGGACAGCGCTGAGAATTGTCGTAGCGCCAACTTTCACGCCGGTGAGTTCCTCCAGTTTCTCCGCAGAGGCGAAGGACACACGGGGAATCCCCAGAGCGCCGCAGAACTCGCGCGTCACAAACGGCCTGTCATCGGTCGTTACATACAGGTAGAACTCCGTCTGCTGGCGGTTGCAGACAAACACCGTCTTTACGATCCGCACCCCTATCTTGGCATCGATATGCTGACAATCCTCCATGGTAATGCCAGGATCGGTATCCACCCGCTCAAACGGAATACCCAGAGCTGCAAAGGATTCATACACCTTCTGCTGCAGCGGACTGGCGAAGACCGGTGGCGGAGTGGTGATTGGGTCGCTGACGTAAAACATCGTTTGTTTTTTTTTTGTTTCACAAATCTAGCAAAAGAAAACGGGTTTCCCAAAAAGCAACATCCTTCCGGTGGGAGCAAGCGTAATTCGCAATTGATTGATTCATTGGTAATTACGAAAATTAACCTGCGCAAAACGCACAGGTTAATTTCAGTAAAACACTGTCTTTCAGGGAGTTAGCGATCACGCTCAACCGCCAGCGCCAAGAACGCTCGAGCACCAGCGCCAAGCACGCTCAGCCACACGCAAACCCTTACCCTATCATCTCCCGGCAGGCCTGCTCGTCAGCGCGGAGCTGGGCGGCGAGGTCATCGAGGGACTCGAACTTCTGCTCGCCGCGGATACGGCGGAGGAATTCGATACGCATGGGAGAGCCGTAAATCTCTTCGTCGAAGTCGAAGATATAGGTCTCGTTGGTGGCAGCGCCTGCTTGGCCGGGAAGACCGGCCTGGCCTCCCGGAACCCCGATGTTGGTCATTCCGTGGAAGGTCCGATCCCCCAGGTGAACCCGGGTGAGATACACGCCTTCCGCAGGCACGAGCTTCATCTTTTCATACAAATCCAGATTTGCCGTGGGGAAGCCTATGGTGCGGCCCACCTTGCGCCCGTGCACGACTTCCCCTTCGAGGGAATAGTCGTAGCACAGGAAGGCGGATGCGGTGGCCACGTCGCCGGCAAACAGGGCCTTACGAATCTTGGAAGAGCTCACGGCTATACCTACGCTCGAAACTTTGTCCGTACGGATAACGTCCAGACCAAGCTCGGCGGCGATGTCCGCCGTCTGAGCCGGGGTTCCGGAATCGTGCCCTATGCGGTTGTCGTAACCGAGCAGAATGGCGGTTCCGTCGAAACGCTCCTTCACATACTTGCGAAGGTAATCGGCAGCGGAGGTGCGGGAGAACTCTTCCGTGAACGGCAGCACTTCCACACGGTCCACACCGAGACCTCGAAGCAGATTTATCTTTTCGTCCAGGGTGTTCAGCAGACGAAGCGAAAGGGCGTCGTCGTGAAGCACGATACGGGGATGAGGCCAGAAGGTGACCACCACGCTCAGCTCGCCGCGCTCGCGCGCGGTCTGAACCAGCGTTTCAAGCACCAGGCGGTGCCCCACGTGCACACCGTCGAAAAATCCTGTTGCTATTACAGCCATTTTACGAGCGGGAAGTCTTGACGCGAAGGCAGTGCGGCGTTACTCGGGTAGATGCGAACGCCGACCTGGTACATACCGGTCTTGTCCGGCAGCACCGACACGGAGTAGGTGACGGTACCGTCTTCGGCCTTGGGGCCGGCCACGTAGTCGAAGGTCTCCCTCACGTGGAGGCGGCCCTTCTTGTCGGAAACGGCGAATACCAGTTCCACGCCGACGTCTTCCGGATTCAAGCCGGCAAGATCAATCTGAAGGGTGCTCTCCAGCTTGGTACGGGCGGAAAGTATGTAGGACGCTGCAAGCGGGGTGTAGTTCACCACCTTGAGCGACGGCCATGCCGCCAGGATGCGGTTCTTCCAGGCTGCTATTTCCTTAGCCTTGGCGAAGCCGTCGGCAGCAAGGGCCATGTAACGGTCGTACTGGGGCTGGTAATACTGGATGCAGTAGTCTTCCATCATGCGGTTGGTGGTGAAATTGCACGCAACGTGGGCGATGGTGTTCTTGATATAGGCAATCCAGTTGTGGCTCATGCCATCCTTCGGGTCACGGTCGTAGTAGAGCGGAGCTATCTCGTTCTCGATGGTGCCGTAGATAGTGGCGGCGTCGAGTTCGTTCTGGTAGTTCTGGTCGTCGTAGGTGCGCTCCTGAGGCAGGGCCCAGCCGCAGCCTTCCTTGTAACCTTCAACCCACCAGCCGTCGAGCACGCTGAAGTGCATCACACCGTTCATCGCGGCCTTTTCGCCGGAAGTACCGGAAGCCTCCTGCGGACGGGTGGGGTTGTTCATCCACACATCCACGCCCTGGACAAGACGCTTTGCGAGAGAGATGTCATAGCCGGGCACGAAGACTATACGTCCGAGGAAACGCGGCTGCTTGGAGATCTCTATGATGCGCTTGATCAGATCCTGGCCTGCGCCGTCGGCAGGATGCGCCTTACCGGCGAAGATGAACTGCACCGGATGCTTGGGATCGTTCACGATGGCATCGAGCCTGTCGAGATCGCTGAAGAGGAGCGTTGCCCTCTTGTAGGTGGCGAAACGGCGGGCGAAGCCGATTGTGAGCACGTCTTCACGGAGATTCTCCTTGATTTCCACGACCTGGCTGGGCGAATAGTGGCTGCTGAGGGAAGGATCGGAAAGACGGTCTCCGATGATGCGGAGAAGCTCCTTCTTGAGGATCTTGCGGATCTTCCAGATTTCTTCGTCGGAAACGTTATAGATGCCCTCGAAGCAGCGCTTGTCGTAGTGGTGAGTGAAGAATTCGGGACCGAACACGCGGTAGTGAACCTGCTTCCACTCCTTGGATGCCCAGGTGTTGTAGTGCACGCCATTGGTGACGTAACCTATCTTGGACAGTTCTTCGGGGATATAACCCTTGTACATGTCGGCAAGGATTTCACGGGACACAGCTCCATGCAGCATGGACACGCCGTTCACGTTCTGCGAGCAGTTGGCAGCGAGCACGCTCATGCTGAAGCGCTCCATCCTGTCGGACGGGTTGATCTTACCCATTGCGAGGAAGGTGTCCCACTCGATGCCGAAGCGGGCCGGATAGTGGCCCAGATACTTGGAGAGGAGGTCTTCGTCGAAGGTGTCGTGACCTGCCGGGACGGGAGTGTGGGTGGTGAAGAGACCGCTGGCGCGAACCAGTTCCATAGCCTCTTCGTACACGAGACCGCTTTCCTGCATGTATTCACGCAGCCTTTCCAGGCCGATGAATGCGGCGTGGCCTTCGTTGCAGTGGTAGATGGACGGACGTATGCCCATGACGCGCAGGGCCCTGATACCGCCGATACCGAGCAGGATTTCCTGCTTGAGACGGTTCTCCCAGTTGCCGCCGTAGAGCTGATAGGTGACCTCACGGTCTTCCTGGATATTGTCTTCGAAGTCGGTGTCCAGAAGGTAGAGATCCGTACGGCCCACGCAGACTTTCCAGATGCGGGCATGCAGCACGCGGCCGGGCATCTGCATGGAGATGGTGACCCAGTTGCCGTCGGCATCGGTTACCGGCTCCGCCGGAATCTTGAGGAAATCCTGGGCGTTGTATTCCGCCACCTGATTGCCCTGCGGGGTGAGACGCTGGGTGAAGTAGCCGTAACGGTAGAGCAGGCCGACCGCCACCATATTGACGTTCATGTCACTGCTCTCCTTGAGGTAGTCGCCGGCCAGGATGCCCAGACCGCCCGAATAAATCTGCAGGCTGGCGTCGAGACCGTATTCCATGCAGAAATAGGCGATGGATGGATTGCCGCGGTCGGCCTTGCGCGCCATGTAGGAGTCGAACTCGTTCATCACGGCGCCCAGATCGCGGACAAACTGCTCGTCCTTTGCCAGCTGGTTGTATCTCTTAAGGCTGACCGTATCCAGGATAACCATTGGGTTATGCCCGCTGCGGTGCCAGATATCGGGATCAATATATTTGAAAAGTGCTTTTGCGTTGTCGTTCCAACACCACCAAAGGTTCTTGCACAGTCTCTCAAGGCCCGAAAGCGCCTCCGGGAGGTGCCTCGTAACCCTCACACTCGACCAACTCGGGGAGTCGGCCTCAATTCTTTGTTGCATAAGCTTCGTCTACTCTGATCATGAAGTCGCTGAGGACATTCATGTAATTAATAAAGGCCTCGTACGGGGTATCGTAGGGATTGAAATACTTGTGGACATCCCCGTCCGAGAAGAATTTGGTACACATGTAATAAAAATGGTCGCTCTCCTGCAGGTGACCGAAGTCGTTCCAGAGAACCGGATCGTTCACGATGGAAAGCTTCTCCACAAGGCTGTAGAGCTTGTTGAAGGCGTCCTGCTGGAGCTCGTTACCGAGCCATGCGGTGACGTCCCTCTCTTCGTCGGCCCAGGAAATGGGCTGCGGCACCTCGAGTGGAGATACCGCTTTGAGTTTTGCGGCAGCCTCCGAAGGAGTTACGAATTCCAGCTTCTTTGTGGCGAGGGCGGCCTTGGGCAGGGCCGCCATGAAGTCGAAGATTCCGCAGGAGGCGTCCTGATGCTCGCCGAAGGTCTCGTAGTCCATGAAGAGGTTGATGATTTCGCCTTCGGCCTCGGAAAGCCAGCCCACGAACTTCTCCGCGGTGAGAGGCCATTCGGACCAGCCCTGGTTGGAGAAGCGGAAAGCTATGTCGTCGGAGAAGGTGTAGTTGCGAAGTAGCAGCTTCTGGTCTGCACACTTGGGGTTGGAATACACGAAGTTGGGATTACGCCAACCCATGATGTGCTTTGCGCCCTCCGTAAGCACAGTCTTGAAGCCCATGTCCGCGATTGCCACGCCGATGTCGTCGGAATAGATGAGCTCGGTGTTGCGGAAGACCTTGGGTTCCACGCCCAGATATTTTTTGAGGGCGGTCTTCTGCTTCTCCACCTGATTGCGGAGCTCCACCACGTTCTGAAGGGAGGCGAGGCTGTGGTTATAGGTTTCGCAGAGTATCTCCACGCAACCTGTATCCACGAGGGCCTTGAAACTGTCGATAACCTCCGGAGCGTAACGGTCGAACTGCTCCAGCACAGTGCCGGTGATGGAGAATGCCACCTTGAATTTGCCCTTGTTCTCCTTGATTGCCTTGAGCAGGAGCTCATTCATGGGCAGATAGCACTTCTGCGCCACCCTGCGGAGTATGGTGCGGTTCGCAAAGTCGTCGTAATAATGGGAGTCCTTGCCGATGTCGAAGAATCTGAACAGACGGAGCCTCGAGGGCTGATGGACTTGGAAATACAGACAGACATTCGTTTTCATAGGGTTATCTATTAATTACTGATTCGTAAACCTTGGCCAGCTTGGCCGTTGCATTGTTCCATTTGAGCGCGTTCACCTCGTCGTAACCCTCCTTAGTGGCGAAGTCCGCCAGGGCCGGATACTTGAGGAGCGCGTAGATGTCGTCCGCCATGGCGTCGACATCCCAGAAGTCCACCTTGAGGGCGTATTTCAGCACTTCGGCCGCACCGCTCTGGTGGGAAATGACGGAAGGAACCCCCGTGCGCATGGCCTCCAGCGGGGAAATGCCGAAGGGTTCGCTCACGGAAGGCATGATGTACACGTCGGACAGGGCGAACATCTTCTGAACGTCGGCTCCGCGGAGGAAGCCCGTGAAGTGAAAGCGGTCGCTGATGCCCAGACGGGCCACCATCTTGATGCAACGGTTCATCATGTCGCCGCTGCCGGCCATCACGAAGCGCACGCCGTCGGTACGTTTGAGCACCTTGGCTGCGGCTTCGATGAAGTATTCGGGACCTTTCTGGAAGGTAATGCGGCCGAGGAAGGTCACAACTTTGTCGCGCACCCCGCGCTCCACTTCCACGTTCTCGCGGCCGCTGAAGTCCACCGCGTTGTGAACGGTAATCACCTTGGCCGGATCGATGCCGTATTTGTTGATTACGATATTGCGGGTAAGATCGCTCACGGTGACCACCTTGTCGGCAGCCTCCATGCCGCGCTTCTCGATGGCATATACGCGGGAATCCACCATGTCGTCGGTGCCGCGGTCGAAGGAGGTCGCGTGTACGTGCACCACGAGCGGCTTGCCGGTGAGTTCCTTGGCGGCGATGCCGGCCAGGTAGGTGAGCCAGTCGTGGGAGTGGATCACGTCGAACTCGTCCTTGTGCTGCATGGCGATGGTTCCGCCCACCATGGCGTAACGGGCCACCTCTTCGAGGAGGTTGGCGCCGTACTTGCCGCTGAACTTGAACTTTTGGCCGTAAGAGATGCGGAAGTCCTTGAGCTGGCGGGCCCTCTCTTCCTCAACCACGGAGGAAAACTCCTCCGGATCGGCGTAAGGAATGAGGTTCGAGCCGATGTGGACGAACTTCACTTTGTCGAGATAATCGTCCACGCTGCCGCCCACGTATTCCACGGCGACGTCGCTGGCGTTGATGATGGTAGTGGCACTCTGGTCTTCGTCGCCGCTGGCGGAAGGCATCACGAAGATACTCTTAACGCCGTTGTGCGCAAGACCTTTAACTATGCCTTCGCAAGCCGTTCCGAGACCGCCTGCGATGTGGGGAGGAAACTCCCATCCGAACATGAGTACTGTCATTTCGCGTCCTCCTTGTTCTGGTCAATGAGATGGTTAACGGTGAGCAGGGCGGCAGTGCTGAGTGCACTGGCCACGGCGCCGTGGGGCTCCTGTGGCGGGTCACCGTCGTAAAGTTCACTGAAGGCTCCGACTCCGTGCTTGGAGATGTCTTCGTAGCAGCCCTTCACCAGCCATTCGGCCTTGTTGGTGAACGAAGGGCCGTGGAGACGGTAGCCGACCTTGACGTAGTACTGGAGCAGGAAGACCCATGCCGTACCCTGATTGTAGGCAAGGTCGCGGTCTACCTGGGATCCTTCGTACACTCCCTTGTATTTCTCGTCGCGCGGCGAGAGCGTGCGTATGCCGCGGCGGGTTTCGAGTTCGTCCGACACCACCCTGAACACCGACGGGTGCAGCATGTCGTCGAGCGGAGAGTTCTCCACCCAGAGGGCAATGAGCTGATTGGGACGGATGTCGAGGTTCTGGCCGAAGCCGTCAACGTAGTCCGCCAGGCAGCCGCGGCGCTCGTTCCAGAACACCTTCGGGAAGTTTTCCTTGATGCTGTCGCGGATGGGCTCCCAGCGGGCGATGAAGGCCTTGTCGCGGCCGTATTTCTTTTCCAAGTCGATGGCGAAGCAGATGCTGTTGTACCAGAGGGCGTTGGTTTCCACCTGGTAGCCGGGACGCTCGGTGACGGGATTGCCGTTTATGTAGGCGTTCATCCAGCTGAGGGCGACCCTGTCGGCCTGAGCCCAGAGGAGGCCGTTCGGGTGGACGGTGACCTCTTTGCGCACTCCGGGAAGATAGCTTTCCAGTATGCCCTTCACCGTGGCGCCGTATTTCTTCCATACCTTGGCGGGATCTGCCCCGAAGGAGATGTATTCCTGAAGGTCGCTTGCCAGATAGAGGGGCGACTCCACCTGGGTGGTGCGACGGAAGAGACGGTCCTGCTCGTCCGCGATGAGGTTGTCCAGCACCTCTTCGAAGGTGGCTGCGTCGCCGTTCGCGTAAAGGGTGAGGCCGGGAAGGGTTATGAGGGTTTCACGAAGAAGACCGGTATACAGCCAGGAGAAACCGGCGGTGATCTTCTTTCGGTTGTTATGGTCGCAGATGAAGAGGTCGGCCCAGCGGAGGAGCTGGTCGCGGCCGTCCTTGATGACCGGGATGTCGGCCAGTCCCTTCTTGTAGGCGGCCTTGAAGCCCTTGGGATCCTCTTCGTACTTGGCTGCCGACACGGTGATGGGAGTGCCCTTCTTGATGTCGCACACGAAGCAGCCCGGAGAGAGGAGGTCTTCGCGGCAGTCGAAGCCGCGGCGGTATTCGTCGGAGTAGGTTACGCCCTTGTACCAGGCCGGATTGTGGTTGAAGCGGAAGCCCTTGGCGTCGCTCTGGAGAACCAGGTCCGGGAAGCCTTCGTAGAGGCAGAAGGAGGCGCCTCCCTTTACCGCGGTGAAACCTGTACGGGCTACATCGTTCTCATGCGTGAGAGCATGTATGTTGCGGAACGGAAGGAAGGGACGCAGCTGAAGGGTAACGCCCCCGGGGCCTTCCAGCATTTCATAGCGTATGAGGAGCTGGTCCTTTTCCGGAAGGAGCATGAGGCTCTTGCGGAAGACTATGTCGCCCACCTTGTAGGTGATGGTGGGAACCGGATCGTCGTCGAAGTCCACCACGTACTTGTGACCACGGGGCTCGTAGATGTCGCCGTAGCAGTGTATTCCAAGATTGAACTGCTGTCCGCGGGCGAAAAGGGTTTCGTCCAGCGAGGAGAGCAGCAGGAACTTGTCGCCGCCGAAGCGGTCGAGCGTGACGGCAAAGAGGCCGTGGTAGCGGCGCGTATTGCAGGTGACAATGCTCGTGTTGCAATAGGCGCCCGTCTTGTTTGCACTGATAATCTCCCTCTTCAGCGAGTAGGAAAGGTTCACCAACTCGGCTTTGTTGAACTTGAGGAATGCCATATCTTACTTTTTCTTTAGTACAATAGCGCACCTGCTGGGCAGGTACAGGAAAAGTTCTTTACCCACGGTGGCGTGGATTTCAGATGCGCCCAGACGGGAAAAACCACCGAAACGGGCCTCGTCCGAATTCATCACCATTTCCCATTCTCCTTCCGGAGCGGGGAATCCGTAGTCCTGGTAACTCTCCGACGGATTGAAATTCAGCGCAAAGATACAATTTTTCCGTAGGAAAATGAGCACCTTTTTCTCTTCGTCGGCGCGAAGCAGTTCCGGGGCCTTGAAAAGGGCCTTTTCTCCACGGAGCAGATGCACCATGGCGGCATCCCATTCCTGCAGCCCCTGATAGCGCAGCAGGCCGTTGTCGGCCAGGCTCCACTGACGGCGGGCGTACTTGTAGCTCCAGTTGTTTCCTTCCCGCGGGAAGTCTATCCATTCGGGATGGCCGAATTCGTTGCCCATGAAGTTCAGGTAGCCGTCGCCGGCGGTTGCGGCCGTTACGAGACGGATGAGTTTATGCAGGGCTATGCCTCTGTCGACCAAAAGGTTCTGCGAGGCCTTGTCCATACACCAGTACATTTCCTTGTCGATGAGACGGAAGATGATGGTCTTGTCTCCCACGAGGGCCTGGTCGTGGCACTCGGCGTAGGAGATTGTCTTTTCGTCCGCGCGCTTATTGGTGAGTTCGTACCAGATTTCACCGGGACTCCAGTTCTCGTCGCTGCGCTCCTTTATCCACTTGATCCAGTGGTCCGCAATGCCCATGGCCATGCGGAAGTCGAAGCCCACGCCTCCCCTTTCGAAGGGTGCTGCGAGGCCCGGCATGCCGGATACGTCTTCCGCTATGGTGATGGCGTCCGGATTGAGCTGATGGATGAGCCTGTTGGCGAGGCCGAGGTAGGTTACCGCGTTCTCGTCGACCCCGGGGCCAAAATAGATCTCGTAGTTGCCGAAATCGGTGCCCAGACCGTGGTCCCAGTAGAGCATGGATGTGACTCCGTCGAAACGGAAGCCGTCCAGATGGTATTCCTCCATCCAGTATTTGCAGTTCGAAAGCAGGAAGCAGTTCACCTCGTCCTTGCCGTAGTCGAAGCAGCGGGAACCCCAGGCAGGATGATGGCCGGCCGCTCCGGGATAGAAGTAGAGGTCTTCGTGGCCGTCCAGGTTGCCAAGGCCTTCAAGCTCGTTACTCACGGCGTGCGAATGCACTATGTCCATGATGACCGCAATGCCGCGGCCGTGGGCGTCGTCCACCAGAGCCTTGAACTCCTCGGGCGTGCCAAAACGGGAGCTCAGGGCGAAGAAGTTGCTCACCTGATAACCGAAGGAGCCGTAGTAGGGATGCTCCTGAAGGGCCATGATCTGGAGGGTGTCGTAACCCAGCGCCTGCACGCGCGGGAGGACCGTGGTGCGGAAATCTTCGAAGCTGGCCACCTTTTCCTCCTCGCTGCTCATGCCTATGTGGCACTCGTAGATGAATGGATGCTCGCGTTTGCCGGGGGCCTTGTGCTGCCACTTGTAGGGCTCGGCCGGATCCCAGACCTGGGCGCTGAACACCTTGGTGACGTCGTCCTGAACCACGCGGGTCACGTATGCCGGGATTCTCTCCCCCGCTCCGCCTGGCCACTCTGTCCAGAGCTTGTAGAGCGCGCCGTGGCGAAGGAACATTCCGGGAAGCTTGAGTTCCCAGTTGCCGCCGCCTATAGGCTTCAGCTGATAGTCGGGCGTGCGCTTCCAGTTGTTGAACTCGCCCACCAGATACATACGTGTGGCGTTGGGAGCCCATTCGCGGAGCACCCAACCGCCGTCGTCCGTCTTGTGCAGACCGTACCAGAGGTGGTTGTTGGCGGCGGAGGTGATGTCCTTGCCACCCACGTTGCCGGCAAGTTTTGCCGCGGCCGCGTTCAGCCTTTCCGTGCGGGCGTCAATCGCCCCCTTGAAAGGCTCCAGCCACGGATCGGTTTCATAGATTTTCTTAAGTTTGGCCATATTATGCTGATTCAATATTTTCCCTTACGCTGCGCAGGTATTCCCGGCAGTCTTCGATAAGCCCGCGGCTTTCCTTCACCAGGCCGGCGATGTCGTCCAGCGGGGTTGCAGGATCTTCCACCTGAGCGGCTATCTTTTCCAGGCGCTCCAGGGCCTTGTTATAGTCGAACTTCTTATTCATAGCACTTCTTTCACTTCTGTGTTGAGACGCCCGTCCGCGAACACTACTGCCACGCGGTCGCCCTTCTTGCGGCCTTTGGCACTGGCAATACGCACTCCCTTCTCGTCCAGCACCAGGGAGAAGCCGCGTTTTAGAACGTTTCGCGGGTCGGTTGCTGCGATGCGGGTTTCCAGCAAGGTCACGGCCGACTCCAGGGCGGCCAGACGGTTGCGGAAGGCCAGGGCCAGCCGGTTTTCGAAGGCAGACACGCGTTCGTCGGCCTCTTCGGTGAGACGCAGGAAGACGTCGGCCAGGGCGGTGGGTGTCTTCACGTGGTCCCATGCCACCATGTCCGCAACGTGGAAGTCTTTGTCGTGGCCGATGGCGGTGATTACCGGAACCGGCATTCGGGCGATGGCGGCGGCGAGGGCGTAGTCGTCGAAACAGACAAGGTCCATGTCGGAGCCGCCGCCGCGGAGGATGAGCACGGCGTCGTACTTAATCTTTCCGGCCTTAATGTCTTCCAGGGCGGCTCGTATGGATTCAGGGGCTGCATCGCCCTGCATGGTGGCGGGGAAAAGGTCGGCCCGGTAGGAGTAGCCGTATTCGTTTTCGAGCAGATGCCGGCGGAAGTCCTGAAGGCCGGCGGCTCCCTCGGCGGAGATGACTGCCAGCGCGTATGGGAGTTCCGGCAGATTCAGGGCCTTCTGGCGATCCATGAGGCCTTCCTTTATGAGGCGGTCTACCGTCTGCTGGCGCTTGAGCTGCTGCTCCCCTACCGTGAAGGCGGTGTCGATGTCTTCAATTTCCAAGGAAAGGCCGTAGACTTCGTGGAAACTGACCTTTGCCAGCACCAGCACTTCCGTTCCGGCGGCGATGTCGCTCCCGGTGACGCTGCGGAATTTGGCATTGAGAAGGGTATAGGCGCTCCGCCAGATGACGGCACGCACTTTGGCGATCACCGTACCGGCCTCGCTCTGCACCAGTTCAAGGTAGCAGTGACCACCGGATTTCACGGATATCTGGGCGATTTCGGCCTTTACCCAAATACTATCGGGAAAGAGGTCTCCAAGGCCCTCTTTGAGGTCCCGTTGAAGGGTGTAAAGGTCTATAAATTCCACGTCCATACCTGGGAGTAAATTTAAGAATTTTTCTGGAAAACGGCAATTAAATGTGGAAGGTCCCGACATTTGAAGGGGACCTTCCACGCTTTTCTGGTTTTTCGTGGAAGGTCCTGCTGATTCAGGGGGCACCTTCCACGATTTTCTGGTTTTTAGTGGAAGGTCACCCCCAAAAACCGGGACCTTCCACGGCAATGGCTATTATCTGGGTTTGAAACTCAAGGTCTCCTGGACGTTGCCTGTTCGCAGATTGTGAACGGTGACGACCAGGCGGCCGCGCTGTACCTTGCCTTCGATAACCGTCGGGTAACGGTCTTCCGGGGCTTCATCGGTGAGGAACGGGCCTCCGCCAACTATCTGGGCCCAGGGCCTCTCCGGGGTGGGGGCGTCGTAACGATAACGGTGCTGATGGGCGGTAATGAGGAGTTGGCATCCTGCCTTTGCGAGTAGCGGACCCCACATTCCGGCGCAGGTTCTCTGCCATGCGGCGTAGTCTTTCTTGAAGCTAGGGGCTGTATCAGCCGGAGCGAGGTCACCGGGATTGGCGGCCGGATCCGGGTCGAACAGTGGGATGTGGCAGAAAGCCACCAGATATTTGGCTTTCTTGATTTCCTTACGCTTTAGTGCATCCTTGAGCCACTTCGTCTGGGCTTCCCGGTAAGCGGCGTTGTTGAAAAGGCCGGCGAAACGGGGATTGATATCCAGTTTGTCTTCTCCGGTATCCAGACCTATCATGGCAATATCGCCCATACGGATTGCGAAATTGCGTCCCAGATCCCAGTCGCGCGAAGTCCTTTCTTCCGGCTGGCGGTACATCCAGGCCTTTTCGAGATGCCTGTTTGCCATGCCGCGGAGGTCGTGGTTGCCAGGGCAGAAAAGGTATGGTCTGTCGGATGCGTAATCGGTGCGCTCCACCTCAGGCTTGAAGAATATGCGCACCTGAGCGTCCATGGTCTCTTCGGTGTTGGAGGCATCTCCGTTCCAAACTACGCAGGTGGGGCCTATCTCAGCGATCTTGTTCAACGCCCTTCCGAATGGCTCCCAGCGGACATGGGTGTCGTTTATCACGCAGAAATGGGCCTTTTCCTTCGGGCCCGCGGTGCGGAATGAATGGATGCGGGAGTCTTCCTCGTTTCCGATGACCTTCATGTCGTATCCGCCGCCATAATGGATACGGTCCGCGCCGATGCGATAGTAGTACTGAGTGTCGGGTTTGAGCCCGGTAAGACGCACGTGAAGGATGCGGTCGCCTATGTCAGTGACGCGGAATCCGCCGCATTTCACCTTGACGGCGTCGGACAGGTCCGGCTCCCGGCCGTAGAGCACGTAACCGTTGGCCAAGGCGCTCACGGCGAAAGCGACCCCCATGGACGTGGGAGCATAGTTCTGCAGCACCGGATGCGACGCAAGCAGCGGACCGCCGGCATTTTCCGAATCGGGCACCGGGGGCTGGTTGCCGGACTTTTCCGCGGCATTGCCAGCCTTCAGCAGGTCCGCGCTCCCGGCAAGGGCTGCCAGAGCCGCTGTGGTTTTCAGGAATTCGCGTCTTTTCATAGTAGTCCGATTGTATTCGAGCTAATCCTTTTTGATGTGCACATCGCGCTGCGGGAACGGAATTTCGATTCCGCTCTCGCCGAGGGCCTTGTACATGATTTCGTACACCTGGGATACCGTGGCGTGACGGTCCTCAACCAGCACGAACATCTTGGCCTTTAGGTTCACGGAGCTGTCGCCCAGATCGGCCATGGTAACCTTGATGCCGTATTTGGGCTCGATGAGGGCGCGGTCGTATTTGTCGCGCTTGGTAAGGAGCGGCTGAAGGGCGTCCAGAAGCACCTTCTTGGCCACATCCACGTCGGTTCCGTAGGCCACTCCGACCACCACGCCGATGAACTCGTAGGGTGAGTTGCGGGTGAGGTTCTTGAAGTTCTTATTGAACAGGGTGGTATTGGTGAACGATATGAGCGAACCGTCTTCGGCTTCGATGGAGGTACTCTGGTAGGAGATCTTGTCCACCTGTCCGCGAATGCCGTCGCAACTGATGGTGTCGCCCACACGGACGCGGCCTCCCATCAGCTGGATGCCGTAGATGAAGTTGTTCAGGATATCCTTGAGGGCCAAGCCCAAACCGGCAGCCAGGCCGGCGAAGATAACCGAAATACTGCCGAGCGGAATGCGGAAGACAATCACGAAGATGATGATGTAAATCGCCCAGACAATAATGCCTATGACGTTATTGGCAAGGGTGAGGTTCACCTCGTTGTCGCGTATGTATTCCACCTTGCGGGCCTTCTTTTCCGCGTTGATCTTGAGAATCTTGTAGAAGGCTCGGCCGATGTAGGTGAGGTAACGGAAGACGAAGAACAGGCAGGTGACTATGACGATACGGTCTACCGAGAGTTTGAGCACTACGTTGCCGGCACTGTCGGGGATGCTGAAGAACACCGCCGTGAAGGCGTTGCGCACTATGCTCGTGAGGTCGAAGACCCTTGCCGCCATGTACAGGCAGAATGGCAGGGATAGAACGGTTACCACGGGCACAAGTACGGTTTTCACGAAGTCGAACAACCAGGTTTTGCGTATGTATTCGCCGCGCTTGAGGTCTTCCTTGGTGAAGTGACGGCCCTGCTCCTGGAGGCTCTTGTGGATGAAGATGGCTTCGTAACGGTCGCAGAGGTCGTGAATTGCGGTTACTGCATGCAGGGCGGTGAGCTGGAACAGCCACCAGATTATGAATGCGATGCTGAGCAGTACATAGCCGGAGAATGCCAGGATGAGCGCCACGGTCATGATGAACAGGGTGCTGCTGGAGTAGGCCACGTCGGCGGTCTTTACCTTTTTACGCTGCTTGCCCACCAGTATGGCCTGCCAAATGAGGAAGATGGCGAGCGTGGGAGTGAGCAGCAGGGTTACCAGACGGTTAGGGATGAGGATGATGCGGAAAGTGAGCACCACAAGGCCCAGGAGTATCACCGGCAGATAGAGTTTCATGCCGCCGTTGATCTGTTCGGGAGCCAGATGGATGAGGAGCGAAGAGAGGATGATCATCAGCATCACCGCGAATACCAGCAGCAGGTTGCCGGCTTCGGCAAAGAAATTCTGTGTGACCAAGGCGCCGCCTATGATGATGGTGAGGGTGAAAATGACGGCTCCTATGAGGATGGTTATGCAGGTTCGTCTCTGCCTGAATTCTGGCGTGCGGAAAGCTTTGACGGCCTTGGACAGGGCCAGCACTATGAGCAGGCTGAGCAGCGAGGCTATGACCAGATATCCGAGCACATATAGGATGAATCCGGTGACTATCGGGCCTCTCCATTCACTCTTGACGGCGGAGGAATAGCCGCTGAAATTGGAGTCGTATTTGTCGCGGGCCTCTTCAAATGCGCGTTGGCCGTAACGCTTGGGGCTGCGAAGCACGCGCAGATAGCTGTCCTGACCGCGGAGCATGCTTTTCTGGAGCTCCTTGTAGCGGGTCTGTGCGTAGTCGTAGTTCTCCTTGAGACGTTCGTTGGTTTCGGTGTAGTGCTTACTGTCTTCGGCCACCTTATCGCGGCTGCGTTTGTACATCGCCAGAAGGTTCTTGGCGTAGTACATGCAGGAATCGCGGTTGATCTGGCCGAGCGAGTCGAGCATCACGGGCTGAACGTCGGCACCGGGGCCATGACCGGGCCCCATGATTTCACGCTGGGCATTGGTTACCGGTATGCGGGGGCCGCCCGGTCTGCCCTTCACGGTGCTCTGCATGCGCAGGCTGTCGGTGGAAAGGGCTATGCTGTCCGGCACGTCGTCTTCCTTGTCCAGCACCGGAGGGATACGTCGCAGCGATTCGATGAGGCGTTCGTAGCGGTCGATTTCCAGGTCCATCCTTTCGATAATCTCGTCGAATGGCATCTTGCGCTTGTTGAAGTTCTCGTACTCCTTGGTAGCCTGACGCAGCGAGTAGGTGACGTCAAAGGTGAAATCCTGATTCTGGGAATAGAGCACCAGAGCATACTCATTGCAGCGCTGTATCATGCTCACCATGCGGTTGTGCTGCTGGTCGTTACGGGAGCGCATCCGGCTCTGGAGGCGTTCCATCTTGGCGTTCTGCTCGTGCAGCTCGCCGCGGAGCACGGTAAGGGTCTGCGAAAGGTCCTTTTCATTGAGGACGGCAAACGCTGCGGTGCCCAGCAACAGGGCCGCGATTGTGGTAATTATATGCCTGCGTGATTTCATATTTGCAAATATACCATTTTCGGGCGAATTTTCCGATATTTGTGCTATGACCTACGATTTCACCACCGAAGCCGCCCCGAGGGGCACGAATTCAGTAAAATGGGACATGCGTCCCGACGTGCTGCCCATGTGGGTTGCGGAAATGGATTTCCCCGTCGCACCCTTCATCGTAGAGGCCGTCCGCCGCAGGGTTTCCGCCGCCGCTTTCGGCTATACCCTCGTTCCGGATTCCTATTTTGAAAGCGTGTCCGGCTGGTTCGCCCGCCGTTACGGTTGGACGATTGCACGGGAAGATATCCTTCCCATCCAGGGGATAGTGCCGGCCGTCTCGATTGCGGTAAAAGCTCTCACCGAACCAGGCGACAAGGTGGTGTTCTTCACTCCGGCATACAACTGTTTCTTCCATAACGTCACCAATCCCGGAGCAGTTGAAAACCGCAGCGTACTGGTCTGGAATCCCGATACTCAGCGTTACGATCCCGACTGGGCCGATTTCGAAGCCCGCATCGCGGACCCCGCGACCAAAGCATTCCTGCTCTGCAATCCCCACAACCCAACGGGCAGGCTTTGGAGCCGGGAGGAACTCCTTCGCATGGGCAGTATCTGCAAGGCGCATGGAGTAAAGGTGATATCGGATGAAATCCATTGCGAAATAGTGTCTCCTGGTCCGAAATACGTTCCATTCGCTTCGCTTTTCCCGGATGAAACAATAGCGATGGTCTCCCCCACCAAGCCTTTCAGCATCGCCGGGCTTCAGATCGCAAACATCGTGTGCCATAATCCGGAGTTTCGGAAAAAGCTCGACCGGGTGATCAATATCTGGGAGCATTGCGACTTGAATCAACTGGGAATTGTGGCCCTGGAAGCCGCCTACTCCCCCGAGGGCGAGGAATGGCTGGCTCAGATGAACGAAGTGGTGCACGGCAACTTCCTGCTCCTGAAAGAACGTTTCGCGGCTGAATTCCCGGAAGTCAAGGTTGCGGAACTGCAGGCCACCTACCTCGGCTGGCTGGATTTCTCCGGAATAGGTCTCAGCGGTATGCAGATTCAGAATCATCTGCTCGAAAAGGAAAAACTCTGGATCAACGCCGGCGACATATACGGCGATCCGCGCTGCATGCGAATCAACTACGCCTGTCCGCGCAGCACCATGGAAAAGGCCCTGGACCTGTATGTAAAGGGTATCAGGGAGCTGCTATAATTCCTGCTCCTTCACCGAAGCGGCGTGGATGGCCTCGAACACGCCGAGCACGAACTCCTCGTCGAGTCCGTACTGCGAAGCCAGCTCCCGTACTTTTTCCAATACCTTCTCCCAGCGGCCCGGCTGGACTATGGCCACGCCGTGCCCGCGCTTCAGTTCGCCTATCTCGGCGCTTATCTTCATCCGTCCGGAGAGTTCCCGTATCAGATTCTCGTCTATAACGTCAATTCGCTCGCGCAGACGGTCGAGCTTCGCAAGGAATTCTTCGTCGGGGGACGATGCTGAGCGGGCGGAAAGCGACTCCAGAAGGGTTCGGAGGGCCGCGGGCTCAATCTGCTGTCCGGCGTCGCTCAGAGCGCACTCCGGATTGCAATGGCTCTCAATCATCAGGCCTTCGAAGCCCAGGTCCAGCGCCCTCTGGGAGAGTTCACGGAGATACTCGCGGCTGCCGCCCATGTGCGATGGATCCGCGAAGATTGGGAGATGCGGGAACCGGGCACGAAGCTCAACCGCCATGCTCCATAGCGGGTCGTTGCGGTATTTAAGTTTTTCGGAAGACGACACCCCGCGGTGGATGGCTCCGAGCCTGGTAATCCCCTCGCGGTTCAGGCGCTCCAGCGCCCCAATCCAGAGGTCCAGATCCGGATTCACCGGATTCTTCACCAGCACCGGGATACCGGTGCCGCGGAGCGCTTCGGCGATTTCCTGCACAAGGAAGGGATTCGCGGTGGTGCGGGCCCCTATCCAAACCATGTCAACGCCGTGTACGAGGCAGTCGCTCACATGCTTGGCGGAAGCGACCTCCGTGCAGACCTTCATGCCGTAGGCGGACTTCACCTTCTGTAGCCACCCGAGACCTTCCTCCCCTATTCCTTCGAACGAGCCGGGGTGAGACCGGGGTTTCCAGATACCGGCGCGGAATACATTGATTCCTACGGCCTTAAGCCCGGCGGCTGTATCCATGACCTGCGCCTCCGTTTCCGCGCTGCACGGGCCTGCAATCACGCATGGATGCGGCGGGACGACGAAGAATCCCCATTCGGAAAGGGGCGTGAGGGACAGGTCCTGCATGTGTCTATAAAACAGCCTTTATCTTTTCCACCGCACGATCGTAATCGGGAACGTTACGGCAGAGGGAGATTCGCATATAACCCTTTCCGCGGCTGCCGAAAATGTCGCCCGGAGTAATGAACACTCCGGCATTCTGCAGCAGGAAGTCCGACATGGCCACTGAGTCGCCATCTATCTTACCCCAAACGAAGAGGCCTTGTGAGTTGGGATTGTACTTCGCTCCCAGCACATCCATGATGCGGCCGGCAGCGGTGCGGCGACGACGGTATTCGGCGTTGAGCGCTTCGAACCATTCGGGACCCTGCTTAAGAGCTTCTACCGCCGCCATCTGCATCGGACGGAACATGCCGGAGTCCATCTGGCTCTTGACTTTCAGCACTTCATTGATATACTCGGCGTCTCCGGCCACAACTCCAATACGCCAGCCACTCATATTGTGGGCCTTACTGAGCGAATTCAGCTCCAGCGCGCAGTCGAAGGCTCCCGGAACCGCAAGGATGGAGAGCGGTTTTTCGGCCAGCACGAAGCTGTAGGGATTGTCGTTCACGATGAGTATTCCGTGACGACGCCCGAAGTCTATCAACTTCGCAAAAAGCTCTTCCGTTGCGGGCGCCCCGGTGGGCATTCCAGGATAGTTGGTCCACATCATCTTCACTCCACTGAGATCCATCTTTTCGAGGGCGTCGAAATCGGGCTGCCAGCCCAGGCTTTCCTCCAGGTCATAAGGCACTGCTATGGCCTGGCAGAGGCTCGCGGAAGAACTGTAAGTAGGATAACCCGGATTGGGCACCAGTACCTTGTCGCCGGCGTTCAGGAAGGTCATGGACACTATGAAGATACCTTCTTTTGCACCTATAAGAGGCTGCACCTGAGTATTGTAATCCAAGGTGACTCCATAGTAACGGGCATACCAGTCGGCGAATGCCTTGCGGAGTTCCGGCGTGCCATGATAATTCTGATATACGTGCACTCCGTCTTTCTGAGCCTCGGCGCAAAGAGCGTCGATCGCAGCCTGCGGAGGTCTTCCGTTTGGTGCGCCTATGCCAAGGTTGATTACAGGTTCAGTGCGCCCGTCGGCGTTCATCTCCGCTATCTGGCGGTTCTTGATGGAAAAGTAATACTCCCGTACGTCAGTGGTACGGTCAGCAGCTGGAATGATCATATGTAGAGGTTATTAGTGTAGTCGAAAAGGGACGTGCAGTCTTTAAGGAGCGGATTGGCCTTGTCTTTGGCCGATAGCACCGCTTCTGCGGCGGGAATCTTCCAGTCGATGCCGATGGCAGGGTCGTTCCAGGCGATGCCGGCTTCCTGCTCTGGAGCGTAGAAATTGTCGCATTTGTACTGGAAGACGGCGACGGGGCTGAGCACGCTGAAGCCGTGGGCAAAGCCACGGGGGATGAAGAACTGGAGGTGGTTCTCGCCGCTCAGCTCCACCGCCACATGCTGCCCGAAAGTGGGGCTGCCGACGCGGATGTCTACCGCGACGTCGAGCACGCGGCCCTCAAGCACACGCACGAGTTTACTCTGGGAGAAAGCGCCCTTTTGGTAATGCAGGCCGCGGATTACTCCGTAGGAGGAGCGGCTTTCGTTATCCTGACAGAAGCGGACCGGACGCACAGCTGCGTCGAAATCACGGCTGTTCCAGGATTCGAAGAAGTAGCCCCTTTCGTCTCCATGGACTGTCGGGTGGATTATCTCCACTCCCTGTATGCCTGTATGCTCAATTTCCATTTATCTGTGCTATGCATTTTTTGAGGGATTCGTACCAGTGCGGTATGCTTATCCCGAAAGTTTTCTGCACCAGGGTTTTGTCCAGTACGCTATAGTGCGGCCGGCGGGCTTTCTGCGGATACTCGCTGCTGTGGCAGGGGGTGATTTCGCAGCTGTTTCCGGAAAGGTCGCGTATGGCCGTGGCGAAATCGTACCACGAGGTGACCCCCAGATTGGTGTAGTTGTATGTTCCTTTCTCCCCGAGCCTGCGCGAGGAAATTATATCCACGATAAAGGCTGCCAGATCATCGGCAAATGTGGGAGTGCCGACCTGATCCGAAACAACCCTGATCTGCTCGCGGTCCCGAGTGAGACCGAGCATCGTTTTTACAAAATTGCGGCCGTAGCGGGAGAACATCCATGCGGTGCGGATGATAATGGCGCTGCAGGCGCTGTCGGCTATGGCCTTCTCCCCCGCCAGCTTGGAGGCTCCGTACACGTTGGCCGGAGCGGGGGCGGCGTCTTCCCGAATGGGTTCCGATGCCTGACCGGAGAAGATGTAGTCTGTGGAGATATGGATGAGGGTGGCTCGACGAGAACGGCAGACGGAAGCGAGGGTACGCGCGACCTCGCCGTTCAGAAGGGCGGCGGTGCCCGGGTCGCCTTCGGCTCCCTCGACGTCGGTGTAGCTGGCGCAGTTGATGATTACATCCACCATTTCGCTGTCGCATACGATTTCCACCGCGGCCTGGTTGGTTACGTCGAGATAAACCGTTTCCTCGCCCGGAAGGGTGCTTATGTCGGTGAAGACATAGCGGTCGGAACTGCCCTTTGCGGCGGCCCTGAGGGCGCAACCAAGCTGGCCGTTGCCTCCGGTGACGAGAACATTGAGTTTTTTCTTGTCCATAATCATGCAAAATTAATTATTTTTGTGGGAAATGGAAAATGCCAGCACGATATACCTCTACACCGACGGAGCGGCATCCGGCAATCCCGGGCCCGGCGGCTGGGGCGTCGTGCTCAAATGCGGCGCTCTCAGCAAGGAAATGTCGGGCGGTTTCCGCCTCACCACAAACAACCGCATGGAGCTGCTGGCGGTTATAATGGGCCTGGAGGCCATCAAGTGGGAAAACGCCACCGTAGAGGTCTGGAGCGACTCTTCCTACGTGGTAAAGGCGGTCACTGAAGGCTGGCTTCCTCAATGGATAGCCACCGGTTTCAAGAAAAAGAAAAACGCCGACCTTTGGCTCCGCTTCCAAGCGGTGAGTTCGCGGCACAAGGTCACTTTCCACTGGCTTAAAGGACACGCCGGTCATCCGGAGAACGAGCGCTGCGACCGTCTGGCCGTAGAGGCCTACGGGCAGCCAAATCTCCCGGTGGACGAAGGTTACGAACAAGAAGAATCAGCACTGTTTTAGATATGGATAACAAGAAACTGGTCGTCGGGATCACCCAGGGCGACAGCAACGGAATAGGATACGAAGTAATAATCAAGGCTCTGGCAGACCAGCGCATACTCGATATGCTCACCCCGGTGGTGTACGGTTCCTCCAAGATTTTCGGTTTCTACAAGAAAACCATCCACGAGGTGGAGCACATCGACACCAATGTAATCACCAGCGCCAAAGACGCTTTCCCCAAACGTATCAATATCCTCAACTGCCTGCCGGACAACGTGTTCGCTGAACCGGGCGGCTCCACTCCTGAATCCGCACGCGCAGCCATCACCTCCCTGGACGCTGCGGTTCGCGACCTCAAGGCCGGACTTATCGACGTACTGGTAACGGGTCCCATCAACAAGCGCAGCGTGTCGGAAGCCGGTTTCGGTTTCCCCGGCCACACGGAGTTCCTCCAGCAGGCTTTCGGAGTGAAAGATGTCACAATGTTCATGATTTCGGACCGCCTCAAAGTGGGCGTTGTCACCGGACATATTCCTCTTCGCGATGTTCCCGGAGCCATTACCGTGGATAAGATCGTTAGCAAGCTCCGCCTCATGAAGGCTTCGCTCGAGCAGGATTTCGGAATCGACGATCCACGCATCGGAGTTCTCAGCCTTAACCCGCACAGCGGCGACAGCGGCCTCCTCGGCCATGAAGAGCAGGATATCATCATCCCCGCCATCAAGCAGGCCACAGAAGAGGGAATCCAGGCCTTCGGTCCCTTCTCCCCCGACGGCTATTTCGGAATGGGAATGTACGAGAAGTTCGACGCCACCCTTGCCATGTACCACGACCAGGGCCTGGCGCCGTTCAAGGCCATCGGATTCGAAGACGGAGTGAACTATACCGCAGGCCTGCCGGTCGTGCGCACCTCACCCGACCACGGCACTGCCTTTGAACTCGCCGGCCGCGACGAAGCCGATCCGCGCAGCATGCGCAGCGCCATCTACCTGGCCATCGACATCTGGAAGCACCGCGTAGCCTGGGAAAAGCTACAGGCGGACAAGCTGGACGTCAAGCCTCTTGACGACGAACCGCGCGAGCGTCCCGGCAAGCCGCAGATTGCGTAGCGTATGGTGGAGCGGATATTACTGTTACGAATAACGCTATCGGGAATGTTTACTCCCAGAGACTGTAAGGGTGATTGGAAAGATAGGAATTGTAGTAGCGGGGGTCGGCCGTGACCTCGGGGCCGAGCCATGCCGGACGGGGGAAGTCCTCGTCTTCCGAAGACAACTCTATTTCCGCCACCACCAGCCCTTCGTTGTCTCCATGAAACTCGTCCACCTCCCAGGTGTGCACTCCGTCGCCGGCTGCCACCAGGTAGCGGGTTTTCTCTATAACACCAGGCTCTGCACATTCCAGTAGCCCGAGCGCTTCCGAGGCAGGGATTTCCTTCTCCCATTCGAAATGGGTTACGGCGCTGCCCTTGCTCTTCACGGTAATGAAACCGCGCTCTCCCGCTATCCGCACTCGGACGGTGCGGAGGGGATCGGTGTTGAGATAACCCTGCTTCATAGGAATGGCGCGGAAGGCTTCGGATTTGAAGTCTCCCGCGACCAGAAACTTGCGTTCGATTTCCAACGCCATTTATTCAGGCTTCGTGAAGCCGTCTTTGGCAGCCTTTTCGGCTACTCTCTGGATGCGGCTTTCGGTGTTGGGGTGCGACGAGAACATCTCGGTCACGCTGCCCTGCATGGCGGCACCGGCGCTCTCAGATGCGCTCTGGAGCTTTTCGAAAGCCATTGCCATATACCAGGGATTGAGGCCGGCTCCCTTGAGGAAATCGTATCCGAAATCGTCGGCGGCGGTCTCCTGCTTGCGGGAATAGCGGGCGGTGATCATGCTCTGGCCGAGCTGGCCGAGAACCGAATCGGTAAGGGTGGCTGCAACGTTGCCGGTAGAAGCAAGAACGTCGAAGGCTGCGGAGGTGTAGAGCGCGTACTTATAGGCGTTCATAGTGTGCTCCAGAGCCACATGGCCGATTTCATGGCCGATAACCCCGAGGAGTTCATAATCGGACATGGTATCCATGATGCCGGTATAGACGCGCACCGAACCGTCGGCGCAGGCGAAGGCGTTGATCTCGTCCTGCTTGTACACCTTGAAGTTAAGCGGAGTGCCGTTCACGCTGGTAAGGCCCTGGGTGAGCTTCGCCAGCCTCTTGGAATAGGCGTTGGAGGCCGGAAGCACGGTGGCTTCGGCGTCGAGCTGGGCCACGGAAGCTTTTACGTATTCCTGCATCTGGGCGTTGGTAATACCAAGTCCCTGGATAACTTTGGCACCACCTTGCATAACACGGGTGGTGTTCATGTTCTGCAACATTGAGCAGGAAATGAGCGGCAGGAGAGCCGCGAGAGCAAGAAGAATCTTTTTCATATTGATTATTGTCTGGTTATTTCGTTTACTATGTCTTCCACCTGGCTGTATTCATAGCCCCTTGAAAGGGCGAAGCGGATGAGTTTCAGGCGGCCTGCAGGGTCGTCCGAAAGGTTTTTCCATTTATTTTGGAGAAGGCTCTCGAGGCGGGACGAAGCCCTGTCCGGCTCTATTTCAGCGAGTCCGGCGGCGATGTCGCCCTCCGAAAGGCCTTTGGCCCTCAGTGCAAAGCGTATTTTTACGGGGCCCCAGCCGGTGAGCGAGGACTTTTCACGTGCGAAAGCGGAGGCGTAACGCACGTCGTCCACGAAACGGTCGGCCTTGAGCGAAGCCACCATTTCATCTGCCAGCGCAGCATCTCCTTCGCAGCGGTCCAGAGCCTTCCGGCGGATGTCGGAAGTGCAGTATTCCCTGCGCACGCAGAGGTTCTGCAAGGCCGAAAGTATCTGCTCCTTAGAAGTCATAGCCAAGGCTTACATAGGCTCCGATTCCGTTCAGGGTGGAATACTGGAGGTCGAACTTGATGGGCCCGAGGAACGAAGCATAGGCGAATTCCAGAGCACCGCCGTATATTGAAGAGGAACTGTCTCCGAACAGTTCGGTGATTTCCGAGGCCGACTGGATGATGCCTCCCTTCAGGGAGACGAAGGCGTTTTTGAAGATATTCGCCCTGATGTCCAACTGCGCGTCATAGGCAAAGTCTTCCAGAAGCGTGCAGCGATGGAAGCCGGCGAAAGGCATCTGCTGGTCGAGATAACGACCGGCGATGGCGCCGCCGGCAAAGTTGGCGATGAAGAGATTGTTCTCGAGGGTTGCCTCGTCACTCACCACGAAACGCAGATTCAGACTGGGAAGCACCGACAGCCAGTCACAGATGCGGAAATGCTCCAGATAGTCGATGGACAGAATCTGCGAGAAGTTTTCCTTTATCACACCTTCGTATCCAATTCCCAGGGTGAAGCCACGGGTTGGGAAGTATTTATTGTCCAGGGTGTAGGCACGCGCGTTGCCGTATGCGGTTACGAAGGCCCTGCGATATGTGGCAAGGCTGCCTATCGTGGATATCTGGTCGTCGAAGCTCTTTTCGCTGAGCCATGAGTTCAGGCCATAGTAGTCCAGACGGGCACCCGCGGCGATATCGAAGGAAGCGCTGTGGAACCCGCTCAGGGAGACGTCGGCCCGGTGATGCCAGAAGCCGGCGTCGCAGAAGGATCCGTCGATGATCATGTTGGCCATGTTCTTTCCGGAACGCAGGCTCACGCCAAGGGCCGGCAGATGCGGCGACGTGAGCGACCACCTGGCCATTCCGTACCAGTTCTGGCCGATGCGGGCCTCGAGATCGAGCTTGGATCCGCTCAGACGGTAGGCGTTGTAGCTGAAGGACAGCAGGCCGGCCATCATGTCTTCCGTATCCGCCCTTCCGGCGATGCCCACGCGGTGGACGGGGCCGTCGGTAAGATTGAACTGAAGACGGTAGGCGCCCTCGTCTGCCAGAAGCGAATAGGAGACGTCGCGGAATGAACCGGTGCCGAAGATGGCACTCACGGCATCCTCTATCTGTGCGCTGCCTACACGGTCGCCGGGATTAATCTTTACCTTTTCCTGAAGCAGCTGAGAATCCTTCCAGTTCTTGCCGGGGAATTCCACAGAACTGATCTTAACCTTGGCAGAGGAGATGTCGGTGGCGGATTCCTTCATCGGGAGTACTGGATGGCCGGCGGTGCCGGACGCCACCATGTCGAGTTCGGAGTCGTGCTCGAGGGCGGCCGCATAACCGCGGCGGAGTATGGTGTCGATGGCTTCGGTACTGAAGCTCATCATATCGTAGCCTTTGAGGTCCGGGCGGATGCAGACGTCGGCCTCCGCAATGCCCTTGTCGTAAGCCTCGCGGGAGAGCATGTCTATCATCTGGGAGATGATGTCGCCGATGTTGTTCACCCGGATATTGGATTCGTCCACCTGACTCAGGACAACCCCTATTATGATGTCTGCGCCCATCGCACGCGCGAGGTCGGTCGGGAAGTTGTTGCGCATGCCGCCGTCGGCCAGAACCATGCCTTTATAACGTACGGGGTTGAACAGGCCGGGGATGCTCATGGTGGAACGCATGGCCAGGGCTACGTCGCCCCCGGTCCAGTTCTTCGACTTGCCGGATACAAGATCCGAAGAGACGCAGAAGAACGGAATGGGCAGGTCCATGAAGGAGATGGAATCGCGATAGCCCACCGTGAGGCGGGAAAGGGTGTTCTCCACATTGATACCGCTCACCCATCCTGCCGGGAGGCTCGCGCCAAGGCCCCTCTGCGAAGCATCCTGAGGCCTGGTGACGTCGGGATAATGACGCAATTTACGGGACTTACCGTATCCTATGGGGACCAGCAGGTTGAACTTTTCGCGGAGCATCTTGTCGGAATAAGGAATGAACGACGGGTCGATGTTGTCGCTCAGCATCAGCTTCCAGTCGAAGCTGCGAAGCAGCGAATCCAGGAATTCGGCGCGGTAGCCCAGCGAATACAGGCCGCCGACCAGGCCGCCCATGCTGGTGCCGAGTATCATGTCGACCGGAATACCCTTCTCTTCCAGACGCCGGAGCACTCCCACGTGCGCGGCCCCCTTGGCCCCGCCGCCGCTAAGCACTACCGCCACCGTGGGCCGCCCGCAGGACGTCCGCACAGCGGCCATACGCTCGCGCATCTGCTCGAAGACCAGAGAATCCCCAGCCGGATCGAGGCTGGGAGACACCAGGTTGTATCCTTTCTGGGCCCTTGCAGCGAAGCAGGCCAGCAGCAGCGTGATTATGAAGAGAAGCTTTTTCATTCGGCGTTTCATTCGGAGGCGTGTTTTCCGGGTTCCGCGTGTCTGCCTGCCAGCATGCCGCAGGCCGCGAGTATGTCTTCCCCGCGCGAAGCCCTGATGGTGCAGGTGATGCCGTTGTGGTTCAGACGGTCACGGAAGGCTTCCATGGCCTTCTGGGAGGAGCATTCGTACGGGAAGTCGGGGATCTTGTGGAAACGGATGAGGTTCACCCGGCACTCCAGGCCTCGGAGGAGCCGGATGAGGGCGTCCGCGTGGCGTTTGTCGTCGTTCCAGCCGGCGAACATGGTGTATTCAAAGCTCACTCGGCGCTGGCCTGAGAAGTCGTAGCGACGGATGAGGCCCACTATGTCTTCCTCGTCCCAAGCTTTTTGGACTGGCATGAAGGCGGCCCTTTCTTCCGGGAATGGGTTGTGCAGGCTCACGGCCAGATGGCAGCGCTGCTCCTCGAGATATGTTTTGAGGGTTGGGAGTATGCCGATGGTGCTCACCGTGATGCGCTTGGGGCTCCAGCCGAAACCCCAGGGGGCGGTGAGTATCTCGAGCACTTTGGCCACGGTGGCGTAGTTGTCCAGCGGCTCCCCCATTCCCATGAAGACGGTGTTGGTAAGGAGCTCGGGGCGGTCGATGGAGATGAACTGGTTCAGGACGTCCGCCGCGGACAGGTTGCCGTGCCAGCCCTGGCGGCCGGTCATGCAGAAACGGCAACCCATCTTGCAGCCGGCCTGGCTGCTCACGCAGAGCGTGCGGCGGTCGTCTTCCGGAATCATCACCGCCTCCACGAAGGAGCGCTCCTCAGCTCCGGCAGCGTTGATGCAATCGACCGGGAAGAGGTACTTTACAGTGCCGTCGGAAGATTCCGCCCGGCCGACGGGAGCTGCGGTGCCGAGCGCGAATTTTTCACTTAACGCGGCCTTGGCAGCTTTGGAGATATTGCCCATGGCATCCCAGGATGTGACCTTCTTGACATAGAGCCAACCGGCCAGCTGATCGCCCACGAAGGGCTTGAGACCGCACTCCCGCGCAGCCTCCCGTAGTTCCTGAAGATTTTTTCCGAGCAAGTACTCCATCATGAGGCAAATTTAATCAAAATTTACCTATATTTGTCTGTCCGGGGAAGGTCCCCGGCTCAAATTATTTAAAACTTACATTATGGCTACAGAAGCAGAAGAAAAACAGGTTTTGAATGCCGCCAAACTGAAGGCGCTTCAGGCCACGATCGACAAAATCGAAAAGGATTACGGAAAAGGTACGATCATGAAGTTGGGAGACCAGCCAGAATGGAGTGAAGCCCAGGTTATCCCCAGCGGCAGCATTGCCCTGGACCATGCCCTGGGAATCGGGGGTTATCCGCGCGGGCGCATAGTGGAAATCTACGGTCCGGAGTCCAGCGGTAAAACCACCCTGGCAATCCATGCCATCGCCGAGGCACAGAAGCTCGGAGGCATCGCCGCAATGATAGACGCGGAGCACGCCTTCGACCGCACCTACGCCAAGAACCTCGGCGTAAATCTCGAAACCCTGCTCATTTCCCAGCCGGACAACGGCGAGCAGGCCCTCGAGATTGCAGACAACCTCATCCGCAGCGGCGCGGTGGACATCGTCGTCATCGACTCGGTGGCGGCCCTCACCCCCAAGGCGGAAATCGAAGGCGAAATGGGCGACAACAAAGTGGGTCTCCAGGCCCGCCTCATGAGCCAGGCGCTTCGCAAGCTCACCGCCAACATCGCCAAAACGAACACCTGCTGCATCTTTATCAACCAGCTGCGCGAGAAGATCGGCGTCATGTTCGGCAATCCCGAAACCACCACCGGCGGCAACGCCCTCAAGTTCTACGCTTCGGTGCGTATCGACGTCCGTCGTACCACCCAGCTCAAAGACGGCGACGAGGCCACCGGCAACCGCACCCGCGTAAAGGTGGTGAAGAACAAGATGGCCCCGCCTTTCAAGAAGGCTGAGTTCGACATCGTCTTCGGCGAAGGCATCTCCCGCAGCGGAGAAATCCTGGACCTGGGCGTGGAACTCGGGCTCATCACCAAGAGCGGCTCGTGGTTCAGCTACAACGACTCCAAACTCGCACAGGGCCGCGAAGGCGCCAAACAGCTCCTGCGCGACAATCCCGAACTGGCCGACGAAATCGAAGCCAGGGTCCGGGAAGCGATGAAAAAGCTGAACGACTAGTTCCCATTTTTCCTATTAGTGTGCCTGACGTGCATTTTCTTCTGCATGTCAGGCGCATTTTAGGCGTTTTTTGCTCCCAACGTACATCTCTGTTTGCACGTTAGGCGCACTAAATCCTTTTCATATGAATAACACCATAGATAACAGAATGACGTTCTTTTTAATCAGCACCAGTCATTTGGAAGACAAGATATGGTTTCAGGACGAGCAGGACTTTATTGCTGGGATGAACCTCGTGGCCGTAGCTGCTGTCGTATGCGAAGCGACCGTTTTGGATTTTATACTTATGTCCAACCATGTGCATTTTGTATTGCAAGCCGGCCGCGAAAAGGCTGCACATTTTATTGCGTATTACAAACTTTTGTATAGCAAATACGTTCACGAACGCTACTGCACCTTAAAACTACTTCGTGGCAATACAACTGATTTCAGGCCCCTGGAAGATACCGAAGCCGTCTGCAACGCCATCGCATACGTTCAGATGAACTGTGTTGCAGCAAATATTTGCGTGCACCCAACCCAGTACCCTTGGGGTTGCGGCGCACTATTCTTTAGCATGCATATTACTGATGAAGGATCGCTCTTGGGAGATTTGTCTCTGCGCGCTCAACATCGCCTTCTGCACAGTAAAATTCGATTGCCGTCAGACTATCGGATTACTGTAAAAGGATATATCAATCCTGCCAGTTACGTTGCTTTTGGATTTGTTGAGAGTTTATTTAGGACTCCGCAACGTTTCCAGTACTTTTTAAACAAATCCACAAAGGCTAAAAATCGCTTGTCCAAGGATCCTACGCCTTCTTTTCGAGACCAAGTGATTCTTTCCGGAGTAGCAGATTTATGTGGTTCCCTTTTCCGGAAGTCATCCATCGACGAATTGAACGGAGAAGAAAAAGCAGAGATGCTCAAGCAGTTGCGTTACCGATTCAGCGCCGATATCGCCCAACTCTCTCGCGTAACTGGAATCCCCTACCCTGAAGCATGCCATCTCATCGACTCTTACTAGACTGTTCTTGGATTGTTCTTGGCCTGTTCCCAACGTCACTTTCTCGGTGCACGTTGGGAACATTTTAGGCCTATTTTGCGCCTGACGTGCATTCTTTTCTGCACGTTGGACACACTTTGCAGATAACAGAGAGCTATTCCAGCCTGCAACGGCGAAGTTTTTCCGCCTGGTCTTCGGTCAGGATGCCGGCGGAGAGCAGGCCTTCAACTATCCATCTATCCGGTGGATTATGCTCCCGGTAGAAGACAATGGCGCGGGCGGTTTGCCATGAGCGGACGTGCGGATGAAGACGAAGACTGTCGGCCGGAAGCGACCAGAAGGGGTATGGAGGAGCGGGGCTGCATGTGATTAGGTCTTTAAGGCCATCGTAGCGTTCCTGATCGAAATGCCAGATTTCCATGAGCTGTTCCGGACATGAATAGCCGTGGAGCTGCGAACGGTATTCCACCATTTTGGCGGCGGTCCAGCCACCGATTCCTGGAAGAGCGTCGAACGCGGCCGAATCGGCTTTATTGATGTCGGTTTTCGGGATATCGATAAACGGTTCCAGCCTTTTATACACAGAATCTGCCACCACGAACGACTTGGCGAAATCGCTCTTTCGCCTGTACTTGCCTCCCTTTTCGCGATAGTTGAGGATGCTCTGCGCCTGCTTTTCGCTGAAACCGAGGCGGACCAGTTCTTCCTGGCTGACGGTATTTGGATTAAAACGGAAGCTCTCCACCCGGCGGGGGACGACGCTTCGGTAGACGGCATCGGCCTCTGGGGAATGGGGCGAAGGTTTGCGGACGACTACCGCACCGTCGCCGGTGCTGGAAAACTGATGCGGGCCGTCGCCGTTCCGGGAGAGCTGACTCCGAAGGCCGGCCTCTGCACCAGCACCTCCGATTCCGTCTTCCGCCCGTCTCCCCAGCACCTCCTCCGCCAACGCCCGATCCACCACATAAACAGTGTCTGGCCGATCCCGGTTGGCGACAATACGTTTCTGCGCAGCCCTTTGCACGAAAAGGGCCACCTGGTATCCCACGATAAGGAATGCCAGGGCGATGGCGCCCGTTTTAAAGGCGCCGGAGGGCTTATACTTGCGGCTCGCCACCGTCCTTGTACTTGTTGCGATGTGCGCCGCGAGGCTCCTGAGGAGCACCGGCAACTACAATCACGATTTCGCCTTTTGGATCGGTAGCGAGAAAATGGGAATGCACCTCTTGCAACGTGCCACGCACGTGCTCTTCGTGCAGCTTGGAGATTTCCCTGGCCACACTGCACTGCCTCTGGGGCCCGAATACCCCGATGAACTGTTCCAGAGTGGCCACGAGACGGTACGGAGACTCATAGAAGACCATGGTGCGGGGCTCTTCCCGCAGGGCTTCGAGAGCGCTGTTGCGACCCTTTTTCTGCGGGAGGAAACCCTCGAAGCAGAAGCGGTCGCATGGGAGGCCGGAAGACACCAGGGCCGGAATGCAGGCCGTGGCGCCGGGTAGCGTAACTACCGGGATGCCTTTCTCTGCACATGTGCGCGAGAGCAGGAAACCGGGGTCCGAAATGCCGGGCGTGCCGGCGTCGCTCACCAGGGCAACGGTTTTTCCGGAGAGGATCTCTTCGCAGAACTTTTCTGCCGTGCCGTGCTCATTGTATTTGTGATGGGAAACCAGGGGAACGTGAATGTCGTAGTGCGCCAGCAGCACTGAGGTGGTGCGGGTGTCTTCCGCGAGCACCAAATCGGCCTCGCGGAGCACCTTAAGGGCCCGGAAGGTGATGTCTTCCAGGTTGCCAACAGGCGTGGGCACTATGTACAGCGTTCCTACCATAGCAGGGGCAAATTTCGTCAAAATTGACTATATTTGCAAAAGTCAAGCACAAAAAAACGATGATATCCGAAAAGAAAAAACAGGGCTGCATCGAAGTCGTCTGCGGCTCCATGTTCTCCGGCAAAACTGAAGAACTCATCAGGCGCCTGCGCCGCGCCCAGTTCGCCAACCAGAAAATCGCCATTTTCAAACCGCAGATCGACACCCGCTACTCCGATGTGGAAGTGGTATCGCACGACTTTCACAAGATAGAATCAGTCCCCATTAAGGATGCGGCTGAAATGCTTGACGTTCCCGCAGACACTCAGGTTGTCGGAATAGACGAAGCCCAGTTCTTCGGCCCGAATCTGGTCGAAGTCTGCCAGGCCCTTGCCAACAGGGGGATCAGGGTGATTGCCGCCGGTCTCGACACCGACTATCTCGGGAAGCCCTTCGGCCCCATCCCGGCCCTTCTCGCCGTAGCGGAAGACGTACAGAAGGTACACGCAATCTGCGTGAAATGCGGTGCCCTGGCCAACCATTCACACCGTTTGAGCCGCAGCCACAAACTGGTGGTGCTTGGCGAGAAAGACGTTTACGAACCACTCTGCCGGGAGTGCTTCAACAAGGCTTTGGAAGAAGCAGAATAGATTCCTCCTTACAAAGGATCGTTTTTGAAAAGCTAATGCGCCTGACGTGCAGACAACAATGCACGTTGGGCGCAAAATTCGCTTAAAATGCGCCTAACGTGCTGGGAAAATGAAGTGCGCCCCTTTTGTTGGACGGATTTAACAATTAGATATATGGTTATGAGTTCGGTATTGCACCGGACTCATTCCGTTCAATTTTTTCTTGATTCTAACTTCGTTGTAATAACGCAGATATTCATCAAGTTCTTTC